>Ga0209006_10000533_pt1 | contig 35745 bp, 27 predicted proteins | sample JacPin_JW_Ref_O2_FD_188567 | JGI IMG/M metagenome (GOLD analysis project Ga0209006, IMG submission 188567) | Forest soil microbial communities from Algoma, Ontario, Canada - Jack Pine, Ontario site 1_JW_Ref_O2 (SPAdes) (version 2) | ecosystem: Environmental > Terrestrial > Soil > Boreal... | reverse complement strand
GCAAATTAAATTCCTGCACCGCCGCTTCGTGCTCTGCGCGATATGGCTGGATGACGATAGGCATGGCAGCGGCGGACGGGAAAAATGGCAGACTTCGCTAGCGCGGGCTGTTCTGTAGTTTGTTCTCGACCAGTTTCACGGTGCTCCCGATGCTTCTCATTTGTTCCATTTCTTCGGGAGAGAACTGGATGCTAAATGTTTCTTCCAGCGCGAGCACCAAATTCAGGTGCTGAGTGGAATCCCAAGCTTCAATGGATTCCGTCGAAGACTCGCGAGTGATTTGGCCAGCGGGGATGCCGAAAAGATCGGAGGCGATCCCTTGAACTTGCTCGAAGATAGTGGGCGTCAAACGCGTGCTCCTTCGTTGATTTTCAGTCGAATCCACTCCGGCATGGCGATGGTTTGTTGCCGCAGGTCGAGAGTCCAGAAACTGCCTTCCGCATTCTGCTTTTGCAGCTGAAAGCCGTGCTGGGCATAGAAATCGCGCGCCGGGGCGTTCTTCTTGGTCGGCAAGAACCAGCCGGAAAGTTGCCGGCAACCGCGGTTTGCGGCACTGCTCGCCACATGGGCCAAGAACGCGGTTTCAACGGTTCTGCCGATCACGCGGCAACTGAGCAGAAAAGTGTCAATCTCGCAGATTTCAGATTCGTCGCGAGTAATGGTAATCCCCACGAGTCCGTGGTCGCCAAAACGGTCACGCATGCGAATCGTGAGCACCTGCACGTCCGCGCGCGCCGCCAATTCCGCAATCTGTTGCTCGGTACGCCGGCGAGTGGTCAGGTTGAACTGATTGGTTTTTTGCGTGAGCTGGGCCACTCGGGCCAATGTCGCGGGTTCTAGCGGAGCGATTTCCGCCTCGAGTTCAAGATAGCGAAAAAAATCTTCTTTGCTTTGAAAACTCTGCTGCGCCTGCGAGCGCTCCCGCTGGGCGACGTAGAGCTCAGTGCGCTGTTGATCTTCGTCGGAAAGCACCAACCGCTGGAATGCCGGAACGTCCCGGACCGTGGCCGCATAGTCGAGCGGGTCCGGCGGCAAATCGATGACGTTGACTTGAGGAAGCGCCGTGCGTACCTGTTCGCGTTCCATGGGGTTGTCGTCGAGGAAAGCGAGCGCATCCACGCCGACGTTCAGCTCGGAGGCGATCTCACGCAGGTTCAAGGCTTTGTCGTGCCAGTTGATGCGCATGGCCGCGAAGTGAGCCGGCCTGACCAGCATGCCCGAGTGATTCTGCAGCGCTTCCAGTGCGTCATCGAGATTGTTCTTGCTGCAGATCGCGAGCAGAATGCCTCGCCGCGACAGGTCCAGCAAGGCGCGCTGCAACGCCTGGTAGGCGGCGCCAGGATACTCAGCGCCGATTTGGATTCCGGCCATGCCATCTTCGCCGATGACGCCGCCCCACAGCGTGTTGTCGAGGTCGACCACCAGCACCTTGGCAGTCTTCCCGGCAAGCGGCACCGCGAACCGCAGCCACTCGCGGGACAAGTGAATCAGTTGGTCGGCCGCGATCGGCATTCGGGCAGTGAGCCATTTTCGCTCGTCATGCCAGCGTAAGCGGCCGTGGCGCGCTACCAGCGCGTCAAAGTCGAGCAGGTACACGCCGCGATGCGCAGCGACGATCATTCGCAGTTCCTGATTGATCTGCTGAATCGCGCCAGACTGACTGAAACCGGAGTCGCTGAACCCTGACTGGGCATCGAGCAACCCGGTGCTGGGGCGCGCAGGCTGTTCCAGGGAATGTACGATGAGAGCCGCGGAACTTCGTTTGCGGAAGGCCCCGACCCACTGCTCGAAACTTTTTGAGACTCGCTGCACCGCCTCAGCAACCGCTGGCTGCGAGAGATCGGCGTACTGGTTCCACAGGTCAGGCGCAAGATCCGCAGTCCGCGCGGCGAGTATCACGCCGTCCGGAGCAAAACGATAGAGTGAGCTTTGTTCGTCGAGAATCTCTTGCGGATAAGCGTTGAAGTCGCCCAGCTGAACCGTCAAATCGATTCCAGACGCAAAAGCCGCCGCACGCAGAAGAGGCACTGCCGGTTCCGCAGTAAACGATCGCAATATGGCCAACCGATAACGCGCCAGCGGAAGCTGTTCCCGCAGTTTCTCATAACGGGATACCACAAAGGCTGCGGTTCCCGCACCGCTCTCGCCGCGCCACAACTCCGCGAGACGAAGGGCGGCTAACTCGGCTGATCCGGACGCGATCAGGTCGTCAGCTTCTTTGCGCAGATCCCGAATCTTGGGTGTTGAACTCATCATTCATTGTTCAGCGTTCAATTCTCCGTGTTCCAAATACTCCAGCAGGAGCTTGTTCTTCGTATAGACCCACGCGATGCGGCGTCCGCCAAAAGCGACGGCAGGAAGCGGTGGCCGTGCAATGAGTGACCCCTGAGAACGGCAGAACGCTAGTTGCTGCTCCAGATTTTCCACTTCATAACAGAGATGATGCAACCCGCCGCCTTTTTTCAGGAATGGGACGACCGGCGAATTTTCTGCTGCCGGCTCAACCAATTCCAGCCGCGGACTGCCGTCGTGCTTACCACGCAGGAAAGTCACTCGCACCATCTGGTTGGGATCGTGAAAAATCACACCATCCCATTCCGCCTGCAGCACGTCGATAAAGCCCTGCACAGAGCCAAGAATGGAGGCGACCACAAAGCCTACGTGGTGAAACGTGCCTTCCGGGAATGAGGCCGAAGGAGGAGCGGTTACGCCCATCGAGGAGTCCATCTATCCCGATCGCCCCACCGCGCGCAAGTTTGATTTCCCGTGCGTCATTTCAGCTCGACCACAAAAACGTCGGAGCGGTATTTGTCACCCTTCGGCATTTTTCCCAGCTGGTCCTGCCAGTCGGAGCTAAACATAAAGAAGCGTCCATCCTGTGAGACATTGCCCCGCGGACTGGAATAGAAACCGTTTCTGGCGCTGCTATAAGTATGGGCAAACCGCCAGACCTTGGAGGCCTTACCATCCGTTTCCGCGCAGTCAATTTCGTTTTCCCACGGCCCGGTTACGAGCGGAGGTTTTCCCGGCTCATCGGGATTCCTGGGGCTGTAAGTGGAAAAACAAACCGGCGCAGAATCGTTCGGATCCACGTTGTTCCAGGAAAAATGCGAGTCGTACCAGAAATCCTTGGCAGGTTCCAGCCCATCGATCAGCGGAGTCGCACCTTCCAGGTGGTTCAACGATCTGATCCGAACGTCCATGGGATGCCCGATGCCGGAAGAGCCGAGAATGTGCGAGTATCCGAGAGCGTGATGTCCCCGGCAGCCCTTCTCGCAGGCCTCAACGTTCAACGTATCGATTTCCCAAACAACTAAATTCTTGCCAACGCCGCCACCCTCGCGCCCGCCGCCGCGCGCTAGGTAGACGAACTTCCCCGACTTCGCCATGCGGGCGTTGTGCATAAGAAAACGATCGGGAGCAGAAATCGTTCCTTTCGGTCCCCATTGCCCGCCGACTTCTCCGGTCTGCGTGTTATACCAGCGGCAGCCCTGCACCCGGTCGTAGATATAGACCAGATAATTCTGGTCCTGCTGCGGCCCCAGCGAAGCCGCGAAGCGATTATCGTCAGCACTGACCGTGATTGAATGTCCCGTGTCCGACCCCTGGAGCTTCACGCATTTCGACGCGTCGTTTACGTCGCTCACCTTTCGTTTGACCACATCGTACTGCTGAAAGACCGGCTCGCGGCGCACCATTCCATAAAGAATATTGGCTTGGGAGAAACTGAACTGCGGCTCGCTGTTCCACGGCAGATCGGGAGCATCTGCCCAGCGCGCCTTCATCGTCGCCGGATCGAAGCTGTACAGCACAAACGATCCTCCGGCGGTGTTCACGTAAAACATGGTCGACGTTTTGTTCCACGAATTTTGTTCCGCGGACGATGGAGTGAAAAGCGATCGACCGGCCTGTTTCGGATCGGACGATGCGTCGGTGACACGAAGAATCCGTGATCCAAAAATCGGATCGGTAATTACGGATCCCGCTGGTCCAATGGCGGGCGGTGTCTCCTTGTAGGGCTCAGCTTTGCGGTCCGTGCGGGCCGCGTACTCGGTGGCACCGGCCGGAGAGACTGGAGCAGCGTCACGGCGCGGTTCCGGCTGCGCCTGCGCCGCGCAAGCGGCAACGCCAAGGAACAATACGATACACAATTGCAGGAAGTGTTTCATGGGGCAGATTTTCAACCGATAGAGTCCATTCGATCAGGATCTAACCATCATTTTAGTCTTTGTCCATGGCTGTGTCCGAAGCCGGTTGTGAAAGTTCCAACGACGAAACGTTGGCAAAGCGGCCAACCGGCGTGTGCAGCTTCAGCCAAAGTTTGGCGGCCAGAAAACGCGGATAGGCCGCCGCGAGCCATCGATTCCGCAAACTTACGTGACGCTTCTCCTTCGAGGTCGTTAATGCGTAGCCCGATTCTTCCAGGCTGGAGCCGACCAGCGCTTCCAGGTCAACAATTTCCTGACCGGACAATCGTTCCTTCCAACGGTTCACCGGATTCTCGCGGGTTTGAGTGGCCTCGTTGCGAAACGAAGAATTGGACTCGCGCAGTCGTCCCAGCTTTGTATTCTGAATTCTTTCGTAGTCCAAATCGTGATCCAAGAATTGCCCCAGAGTCGCCAGCGTGCGCCGCGGTTCGCCCACCAGATCTTCGTAACGAATCTCAATGTAGTCGGCAGGAATTTTCTGGCCGTGACGACGGCCGGTTTGCACCATCCAATCCCAGTAGATGGCCGTTTCCAGCAACCCACGCGCCTTTCGGCTCCACGGGAACGGACGGAATTCGCCCATCTTCATCAGCGAGAGCGCAATGTCGCGGCCGTCGCGAATAATGTGCACGAAAAGCGCGTCCGGAAGGTCCGCCTTGATTCTCGGAATGTGCAGGACACTATCAGGATCGTAGACCGCCCAGCGCCGGACGCTCTGTTGCCGCGCCACTTCATCCATAACGATGCGGATGAAATCGCCGCCAGTGCGGCACTCCGCCATCAGCTTGCTAGAGAGGTGTACGGCATCCAGGTCCGTGCATGTGAAGCCTTTGCTGCGGATGAAGGTATCAACGATTCTTCTCAGGTTTCGGGGATTGCCGGGATCGCCAAAGCGCGGCATCAGAATTTTGTAGATGGGGAGATATCCGCGATAGACGGCGAAGCCGCCGGCCGAAAGCAAAGTGTCGTAAAGCAGGTTCGTTCCGGAGCGGTGACAGCCCATAACAAAAACCGGGCGGCGGCTCCGTTCCGAGCCTGCGTCCTTTCTCACCTGCTGGCCTGAGCCACTGGCTGCAGCGGTTTCACTCATAAACTGGTTCTCTGTGATGCTCTTGTCTCCGGGGCTCTAAAGGTTCGAATACTCACGCACCGCTTCGCTAAGTCTAGTCTACGTCGCCGCACAAACGGAGCCTTCATTGCGCCCTTCGACCACCAAGCAAGACCTCGCGGACGCGATCATAAAACGAATTGCCCAGCAGTTGCTTCGCCGCACCGCGCAGCGTCGCTTGCGCGTGCAGACGCCGCAACGCGCCTCCCGAACAGATCGCGGCAAAATCGTTGAGCGGCGTTCCGCGAAGAATCGCAACCCGGCCCAGAGCAAATAAATCCGTGTCGGGAGAGTTGGCGTGGATGCGGCTGGTGGCAACGGTGCGATATCCGGCAGCGCGGGCAATCCTCATGACGCGATCATCGTAGCGGCCGCCGGGGCACGAAAAGTGCTCCACCGGCTTGCCCACAATCTGCTCCAGCTGCGACTTCGCGTCAACAATCTCACGCTGCAAGCCGGCTTCATCCAGATCAGTGAGCATGGGATGGGTCATGGAGTGGCATCCAATTTCGAAGCCCTGCACGCTGAGTTCTTTCAGCTGCAATGCTGAAAGATGTCCCGGCTTTCCCAACCATCCCGCCGTGATGTAGAAAGTCGCGCCAAAGCCGGCCTGATGCAGGATCGGCGCGGCAGCCAGCAGGTCGGTCTCGGAGCCGTCATCGAAAGTGACGCAGATTTTCGTGCAATCATCGGTACAGCTGCTCGATCCTTCTGGAAAAGCCAGAGCTTGGCCTACGCTCAGCCCCTGGTACCCCCTGGCTCCCAAGAAATCTACTTCTTCCTGAAACTCACGCTCCAGCAAAACGTACCGGGCGTAGCCGGGTTCGGAATTGCACAGGCCCCGGCCCGGAACCTCCAGCTCGTGATACATCAGGTAGATGATGGAGGGCCCGGACATCAAAGCGCTCCCTTGATCGGAGGTGGGGTGACAGAAGCCGGAGTGATTGGAAGCTGTGGAATCGGCAACAGACTAAACACGATTCCCATGCCATGCGGTTCCAAGGCAATTTCCAGTTCACAAGCTTTTCGTTCCAGATCATAGAGCGCAATGTGCGAAGGTCTGTGCCGGGAGCCTCCGTGTTTGATCCATGCCACATTTTCCACGAACTTGGTGGGGCGCACTCGCGTAAACCCCACCCACACCCGGCGTTCGTCCAGAGGGAGCACGCCACGGCACCATCCCAGCACTTGGCCCGTTTGCCCGCTCATCTGGTTGAGGTTAATGGTCTGTTCCACTTTAAGCGATTTTTGATCGGCGATGATGACGTGGCCATCGACCGTGGTGAAATAAATCTTGCCTCCGAAAACGTAGCCATCATGGGGGCTGGTCACGCTGAGCTCGATGCGCGGCCCCGGTTTGGTCAGGCAAATGGCATCCTGCTGCCGGAAACGTGTCACCCAAGTCTCGCCGTTCAGTTCGAACACGTGGTTAGGATGTGAGCGGTGAGGTTTGGTGGTAGGGACCAGCCGGTAATCCGTCTGGCGAGAGAATTTCGCCCACGTGTCTTCCCCAATCACGCTCCATTCGCGTAGAAGTTTTCCTTCCGTCGTGACTTCTACGACCATATCGAGCCCGGTGACGGCGACCAGGATCGTTCCTGCCTGCGAGGGATACGCGTGATGGAGGTCATTGAAGCATGGCAGAGAGATGTAGTGCGCGAGCCGGAAGGTCGGGAGTTCGTAAACCAGAACTTCAGTAGACGTGCAGGTGTAGAGCTTATTTTCTTTGATCGTTGCCGACTTGAACAGAACGGCCGGAAGATCCGGCGGACATACTTCCGGCGGACAAACGTACTCCACGCAGGGCCTGGATTCGTTCTTTGTCGGATCAAGCTCGATGACCAGAGCCTGGTCGCACGACTGCCACTCCTCCAGTTTACGGAAGACGGAGCTGCGCAGTCGTCCACCCACCACGTAAAAGCTATTCATCAAAGCAATTCATCAACGACATTCGGTTGCACAGAACAGACTAGTTCACACCGTTCCAAGCAGAGCTTGCCACATTCGGCGAGCCTTGCGGGGAGGGGTGGTCAGCTGCGTCGGGCAGACTTGAGAGTAGCCGGTGCAAGGTGCTGGTCCATCGCTGCAAGCAGTTCTTCCCGCAAATATGGCGCTCCGGCTAACAAACCCGAGATCAGCGGGTCACGATTGTTGCAGCGCAAGGGAGTGTTCTCCAGAGTCCGAACGAACCCCCCGGCGCTCTCCACCAAAGCCGCGCCAGCCGCCACGTCCCACTCATTCTTGGGCGTGAGCGTAAACGTAATATCAGCCAGGCCCGCGGAAACCAGCGCCAGCTTGTAGGCGACTGAGCCCATCGCGCGGATCTCAAACGGAGCACTTTCAAACTGCTTCCACTCGCCGCGCTTTACTTCGCTGCGGCTGGCCAGCACCAGCGCCCCGACCAGACTGGTGCGGCTGCTAGGCTGTGACGGCTTGCCGTTGTAGAGCACGCCCGTGTCGATCGATCCCAGAAACGTCTCTTTCGTTGCGGGATTGTAAATTCCACCCGCCACGGCTCTTCCATTCTCCACAAATCCAATCGAAGCACAAAACTCAGGCAGCCCTTTGACAAACTCTCGCGTTCCATCCAGAGGATCAACCACCCAAACGCGCTCTTTGTCGAGACGCGAGAAATCGTCGATTGTCTCCTCGGATAGCCAGCCTTCGCCCTCGCGCAGAAGGTTGTAACGCAGCACCTCATCCACCGCGCGGTCGGCGGCCGTAACCGGATCATGCCCGGCTTTGAACTCGGTTTCCACTTCTCCGGGAGTGAAGCGGTCGAATACTTTGCGCGCCGCTTCCAGAGCGACCTCGATACGGGCGAGAATGTCAGAATAGGCGGATGTCATTTGAGTTTCGGCAAGGAATACGGTGCAATTTGCAGGCCTTTGCGAATGCCAGTATGAATTCTAAGCTATTTAGAATGATACACATGCCAGCGTTGTTCGGGAAAGAACTCCGGAGAACGCCTCAGTAGTGAAAAGGTTTGCAGCGAGCGCTCAGGTCATTCCATTGTTGGAGGGAGCATGCGCCCCGAAAGCTTCAATTCTCGTCAGTTTGTACGAAATACCGGGCTACTTTACCTCGCAGCTCGATGCCCACGGATTCCCGCGTGAAGAAGAACCAGAAGACTCCCACGGCGTACGTGGCTCCGCCCGCAAGCAGATTGACGACGAGTTGAGGATAACGATGAGCATAGAAAGAGCGCTGCATGAGAAGCAGCACGAACGCCATCGGGATGCAAAAGAGCAGGGGATAAAAATACGTCTCCGTCAGGAACTTCAGAATCGGAACCTCGAGCTTGCGGCACAAATGACGAGGCAGAAAAAATACTGCAGTGCAGAATAGCGGAATAGCCGTACCGATGGTGTCTCCGATGATTCCCAGCGGGCGGACCAACGCGACGCTGAGGATAATATTGGACACACCCTCGATCAGAACCACCGTCGCCAGCGCCTTGTGCATGCTCATGCCAAACAGAATCCGGTTAGAGGTGGTCTGAGCGTTATAGAGCGTAGCCGGAATCAGCGCAATAAGCAGAATGATGTAACTGGAGATATAGCGCGGCCCTACCCAGGCCTCGATCACCGATTTGCCCATCACAATCAAAGCGACAGCAATGGGAAACATGATGAAGGCGCAAGCCCTGTTTCCGGAAATGAAAATCTTGCGCAGCCCGTTGTAATCCCCGGTCGCATGGAACTGACTGGACATGGGGGTGAAAATCTGCGCCACGCTGCTCACCGTTTCTCCGGCGTAATCCACCAGGCGCGATCCAATGGAAAACCGGGTGATCGCCGCCGCGGAAAGAAACGTCCCGATGATGACCGCATCGGACTTGAAGCGAAGCCGGGCGGCCACAATGATCATAAAAGTGACCGATCCGTAGTTGGCGACCTGCTTGAAAGATTCGCGGTCCACGTATCGCCAGCCATAAGGAATCGTCACCAATCGCTGCGCAATCACTCCGCGAATGGCAGACATGGCCAGCGGCATCGACATGGTGATGAAGGCGACGGTGAGCAGTCCAAAACCTCGATGCAGAAAGTAGATGATCAGCGCGGCCCGGATCAGGGTGCCTACGATGTTGGTGCTGTTCAGCAGATAGAACCTTTGCAGTCCCTCCAGGATCCCGCCTGACATCCCCAACGGAAAACCGACGGCTATGCAGGTTCCGACCATGAAGAAGAGGATTTTGGCATCGTGGAGAAATGCCGTGGGAATGTGGAAGAACCGGTCGACATAGAAACTGCCAAGTACCGTCGGGACCATCAGCACCAGCCCGAGGCAGCTGTAGACGAACAGGCTGGTATTGATGAGCCGGGCCAGATGTTCTTTGTCTCCGGTGGCCTGAAACTTTGAGACGTAACGGATGAGGGAAGAGCGGATTCCAAAGTCGAAGATCCCGTAGTAACCGGTTAACGAGAAAATCAGAATCCACAAGCCGAAGGCGTCGTCGCCGAGATGATGCAATACAAACGGAGACAGAAAAAAGCCGACGGCGATGTTCACCACCAGGCCTCCCCCGCTCGACAGAACATTCGTCAGGGTCCGGGTCTTTAAACTCATTTCCTCTGGGTCCGATCTTTGGGTCCGATCTTTGGCTGGGCGGCGAAAAGGCCGGCTGGATCGCTGGTTCGCATTCTTTTCACTGGTATTTCAGGTTGGCATATAGTGTAGCCGATGTCCAGATAACCGTCCGCGGCTTCCGCTGCTGCACAGCTTCCGCGGCTGCATGCTAGAATCGGGACGCTTTCGGAATACCGGGGCGCGGGTTGCGCGGGCATTTTTCCCTATGGATGATCGCTATGCATGATCCCTATGCATGAGCCGTATGCATACGGATGATCGGTATTGCGGAGCCCGTCGGATGCTTTTGCCAGCCAGGCCCTCGTTCCGATTCCCCGTACTTCGGTGGCTCCTCGCCGCCGCAATCGTCCTTGCCCTTTGCTTGATGCGCTTTGGCGGCGACTTGTTGGTCGCCAGCGATCCGGCGCCCGGGCACGTGGATGCAGGAATCGTGCTTCAGGGGTCGATCGCCGCTCAAAAAGTCCGCATCGCCGGAGCCGTCAACCTGTTGCAGCGAGGCGTCGCCGACCGCGTCCTGGTGAGCGTTCCCAAGGAATCTTTCTGGGGCCAGGCCATCCCGCCCGTGGCCCGCGCCTACTTCGAACGCACTTACGGTGCCGAATTGGCGGCCCGGGTCGATTTCTGCGAGACCAGCGGCGAGGTGAACTCCACCCGTCAGGAGGCTAAGGCTCTGCTCGTTTGCATCCAAGATCATCACTGGCAGACCATCGAGATTGTGACCTCGGACTATCACACCCGTCGGGCCGGCATGCTCTGGAGAAAAGTAACCAAGCCCGACCCGAAGATGCAACTATGGGTCGAAGGCGTGTCCGACCCGGAGTTTCAGCAGCCCTGGTGGCGACACCGCCAGTCCGCGAAGGTCTGGATCATGGAATCTGCAAAGTTAGTCTGGTCGGTTTTCGGAGGATGATAGGATTTCACTGACCCACTTCAGCCGGCTGCACTGCACGAAAATCTCAACCGTTGTCCCAGTTATTGACCGAGCACCCGACACCAGACCAGACATCAGGAAGATCGACATCAGAGAGATCAGGGAGATGGCTTCGGATCAGAACTGCACAATCACTGTTTGCGACAGTCTGGAGAGTCTGGAGCATTTACGGCCGGAGTGGGATGCGCTGCTGGGTGAGTACCCATTCTCCACCGTGTTTTCCACCTATGAATGGCTGGTGCCCTGGTGGCGGGCTTTCGCGGGCGCGGACCGGCTCCAGGTACTAGCCTTTCGCGATGACTCTTCCACCCTCATCGGTCTGGCGCCACTGGCGCTGACCACTGTCGGAGCGTTTCCCGTCTCGTTGCGCCTGTTGCGGCTGATGGCTGATGGCAGCCACGACTCGGACAATCTCGACCTTCCGGTGCGACCGGGGCGGGAAGCGTCGGTGAGCCGAGGCCTGCTCAACTGGATGCAACAAAACGCAGCCCGATGGGATGTATGCGAATTGAATACACTGCCTTCCCACTCTCTGGCGGGAGCATGCGTGCTTGAAGATTTGGCGCAGCGCAGGTGGAAATATTTCACGTCGACGCAACCGCAAACGGTGGTCGAGTTGGCGGAAAGCTGGGAGTCGCACCTGAAAGGCATATCGAGCAAAGAGCGGGGCAAGATTGGGCTGCGGACCCGGCGGCTGGAAAAAAAATACGAAGTTCGAATCCGCCGCTGCGACCAGGAGGGCGAGATCGACTCTCTGCTGCAAGCGCTCTACGAGCTCCATGGCAAGCACTGGCAGTTGCGAGGTTTGCCCGGAACTTTGCACTCGCCTGCCCGCCGCCAGTTTTATGGCGAACTGGCGCGGCATTTGCACGCGCGCCGCAGGCTCGAGTTCTGGGTGCTCGAACTGCATGGGAAAGTTGTGGCCGCGCAGTTTGGATTGCGGCACGGCACCACCGTTTTCTCGCTGCAGGAAGGCTTTGACCCGGACTATGCCGCCGACAGCGTAGGCTACGTTTTGCGCAGCCAGGTGCTGAAACAACTGATCGCCGACGGCGTTCGCCGCTACGACTTTCTGGGCGGCACCGACGAATCGAAGATGCGCTGGGGTGCCGAGTTGAAGAATTATCTCAACCTGCACTTCGCACGTCCCTGGAGCCGGGGAAGCGCGCAGCTGTTTCTGAAGAACGAGAGTACGAACGCCAAGCGCTGGCTGCGCGGCCATTTGCCGGCGGGAGCATGGGCGAGCCTCAAGGGCGCGATGGGAAAAAACCTTAGCGCAGCGAAGCCGGCCATTGCGCTTCAGAATCCTGGGGGCTCAGAAAGTAATTCGTAGCGCCATTTATTCGAAGTACTAAATTATGGGTTATACATCTACGAGTTAATAACTTAAGGGTTGATGATCGAAAAGTTAATCAGCCCTCGCTTGGCCCACAGTCACCAATTTGTAACCCGCCGAGCGCATGACCTCTCCCCAAGCCGACTCGAGCTGGGCGACCGATCTTTCGGACAGGATGGATTTCCACCCACCGGAGGCCGCTTTGCGAACGAATGGCTTATCCTGCCGGGTCTTTTTAGTTTCTTTCCATTGCCGAGACTGTTCCTTTTCGAGCTTGCGCATGCGGTCTGCGGAACTCAGGGCTACCGCGCGGGCGATGCGTTCCGGGCTCGAATCCAAGCCAAGAAACGCGGCGATCTTTGTGCTCTCCTTCTGGGTGTCGGCGAGCATGTCCTCGTAGCGCAGCAGCAGAAAATTCTTCTGACCGCCGCGCGTGGCCGTCCAGCTGACCACATGATCCCTCCAAGACCCGGTCTTCGGCTCAATCTCGGATTCTATGAAGCGGGGCACGAAGTCCTCCAGACTTAACTCCTCGGAGATGACCCGGCGCTTGAGCTGAAATTCGTAGTACGAAATCAACACGTCGCGGGGATCGCGCACAATGTAGACGATTTTCTTGTAACGCGGGTCAAAGCACTCGTGACTCTTGATGATGCGCGGGCGCGGGAACGCTCGCAAAGCCCGGTCCGTGACGTCGTAAATCTCGGGGATGCGCGATTCCAGCTGTGCGAAATTGACCGGATCATCCGGATTGATCAGATTGCAGACCAGAAAACGCGTCCACGTGTTCCCGGATCGGGGGAAGGAAACCAGAAATGTATCATCCGGGTAAACGGTTAGTCCGCGGGCCGCGGGCTGGCGCTTGGTGACGACGCGGGCATAGGCTGCCAGTTGCTTCTTCAGGTTCGGCATTCGCTTCGAGACACCTCGAACAGGATCAAATCCAGGGGCAAACAAGTGACCGGGACGATGATATCATCGCGTGGAATGGGTCAATCTGCCGCCGGGATTTCCCTCGAAACGGCCGTCCAGGACGGCTATTCGGTCAACCCATGCCCCATAAATTCGCGAGTGCGCGTCTTCGGGGCGCTGCGTGAGTAAGCTGGCGCTGCGGGTGCTGCAAACCTGCGGCGTGTTCGCTCTCTCGCGCGCTCGGTCCGCGGGCATGGCGCGGATTCTGATGTACCACAACTTCTGCGGCCGGAGCGGGACCGACCCCGATGCGCTGAATGTGGAAGGTATCCGCCGCCAATTCGAGCATCTGCGTCGCCATTTCCAGGTTGTACCGCTGTTGGACCTGGCTGAGCGGCTGGGTTCCGGGCGGAGATTCGACCGCTACAGCGTGGCGCTTACGATCGATGACGGCCGGCGCAACTGTTACGAATTTCTGTTTCCGCTAATGAAGGAATTTAAATTTCCGGCGACTTTCTTTGTGGTGAGTTCGTTCATCCGCGAAGAAGGCTGGATCTGGACCGACAAGGTGCTCTGGCTGAGTGAGCAGTCCAGGCCTACCGATGAGCTTGCACCCGGCAAACTCGACGGCATTTTTCGCTCGCTGAATCGAATGAGGCCGGAAGAGCGCAACGCCCAAGTTGACGCGATGGCTCAAAGCGTAGGTGTGACGATTCCAAAAAGTGCTCCAGGCAAGTACTCGCCTTGTTCGTGGAGCGAGCTTCGGGAAATGGCGGACTCCGGGTTGATGGAGATCGGTTCGCATACTGTGACCCATCCAATTCTTTCGAGCGTCAGAGACGAAGAATCGTTTGATGAGCTAACTCGCTCGCGGGCTCAAATCGAAGAGGGCATCGGTCGGAGTGTCCGCTCGTTTTGCTTTCCAAACGGAATGCCCGGCGATTTCCGGCCGAGCCAGGTTCGCCAAGTAGCAGATGCGGGATACGATTGTTCGGTCATTGCGCAGTTTGGCATGGTCAGCAATTCCAGCGATCGTTATCAAATGCCGCGTATCGGCATGGCGCGGAAATCCAGCCCCGAGCAGATCGCCAAATATCTGGATGGATTTGCCTTCTACCAGCAACGACTCTAAGCGGGGTTCGCACGACGGGCGAGGAAATGAGCCTGCGGAAATGAGTAATTACCTTTCGGGTGCTCGCGCCGGCGCCGCAGAGGAACTCTGGCTCGCTGGAATCTTCCCTTTTCCCATTGGCACCAGCAGAAAGCCGGCATTCTCCGTTTCGCCGTGATCGCCCCATCCCACGATTTCGCCGCGATCGTTAATGCTGGTGGCCACTTCCAGCTTCCATCCCGAATCCGTGCCGATCAGTGCGTTCAGGTCGCGGAGGCCATCGGCCTTGTCCCAGACGAAGGCCCGTTGCTCCTCGGGCTTTGGACCGAACGATCCCACCACTACGTCGTCTTTGTTCAAACCGCGAACCGCGGTCTGTGGAGCATCGATGGGTTGAAACTTGCCGCCGGAGTATAAGAACAAACCACCGGGAACCGCGCGGACCATAACCTCACCGCGCTGGTTGAGCGCGAGCGCCGAACTGTACTCTTCGTCGGGGGTCGAGAGCAGCCGGGATCCATGCTCGGTGTCCCACAAAAACGCGTGATAGTGCCCCTTCAGATCATAGGTGTCCCCGACGATCTGGCCGTTTCGGTTGACGCGCTTGGCCGATCCCGCGCAACAAATTTTCAGATCAAGCAGCGTGTCGTTCTTCCAGTGCACCGGGCCCACGGCTTTCTGCCCGGGGGGCTTGGACTGACCGACAATTTCACCAGCGTCATTGATTCCATCGGCGCGCGATTGCTCGCCCGGCAACAGGGAAGTCTTGCCCTGGCGAAATAAAAATGCAACGCTGCGGCTGGAGTCTGCCGTGAACGCAACTCCCACCGCATCGCCTGTGGAGTTGATGCCTGTTCCCTCGGATAAAACAAATTCGGAAGGCAGAGAAATATGTTTCAGCCCAGACTGCGAACTCCATCTTGCTGCCGTGTGATCAGCAGTGTTGCCCGTCACCCATCCGGTGTCGCTGATTGCGAGGGGGCGGAGAGGGAGCTCCACTAACCGGTAAGTTGGAGCAAGTTCAGTCCTCGGCGGAGTCTGGGTCTTGTTTTGGGGACTGCCCTGGGAATGATCCTGCGGCTTGGTCTGACCCCACGCCAGCGGGAGCAAGAATGCAGCCGCGACCAGGCTCAAGGTTAAGGCGAGCGCGCGGGCCGCCGGAAATCCGTACCCCGCTGAAGCCCGTCGCGCCAATTGCCCAATCGCGGCCGCGGCCCCGCTCACTTTACCGTGACTCTGAACTTTGCCGGTGTGATTCCCGGCGTGGTCGCGGTGATGTAGTACGTTCCTGCTGTAGCAGGGGTTGTGTAGAAAGTGCTGTCCTTTCCCACGCTGCTTGTGGTCGATCTGGGGGCCGAGAATACTCCCCCGGCTCCCCCATCGCTCCACGTTACGACCACCCCGGAAACTCCGAAGTTGTACTGATCGTAGATTTGCACTGACAACGCGACGGGCAATAGGGTCGAGATCGGTTCTGTCTGATTATTCCCCGATTCGATCAGAGCCCGCGTTGCCGGACCGTTTACCACAGTTTCCGAGAAGGTAGCAGTTGTCGTTCCCGGGTTGGTGCAAGTGATCGTAATGTTCTGCCCTTTGTGAGGAACCGTATAGCTGAAGGCAGCCTGTCCTTCGCTGTTGGTGACGACGGTTCCGCTGCTGAACGTCCCGCCCACGCCTCCATCCTTGCAGGTGACGGAAATGCTGGGCACAGGATTTCCTACGTACGCGTCGTTCACTTCTGCCTGAAACGACAGCGTGGTTCCAGCGTAAACAGACTGGTTGTTCCCCACGGCCGGCGAAAGTACCGGAAGCAGCCCATACACCGTGAGCGCCTTCAGTCCGCCAATATAGACTCTCCCATCCGCTATGGTCGGCGTGGTGAAATGGGCGACGCCTCCCAGGGCGTCCCGCGACAACTTCGCCTGTTTGGAACTATAGAGCTCGGTAGTTAGATCTGTGGCACTGAAGGCAAACAGAGTGGCAGCGTTCCCGCTATGCAGCGTCGCCCAGAGAATTCCGTTACCCAAATGGCTATTGGAGGTTACGGACACCGAACCTGAGCCTCCAATGTTGAACACGTTCGGTGTCTGCGACACAGGCGTCGTCGATAATAGTCCGTTGGTGACGGAGAACGCTTTGACGTAATCGTCTTCGCCGCCGATGAACACAAACCCGTTCCAATACGCGGGCACATCGTCCAGTTCACCCGTGGAAGCGTTCGGGATAGACTGGATGATCTGGCTGTCGTTAATCGGGTTAAAGCCCCCCATGCCATCCGGATCCACAACGTAGAGAGTCCCTTCTTTTCCTCCGCCGATTACTTCATGAGTGCCAGACCCGTCTGGATCGGGAATAAGGAGAACGCCGCCCGAGCCTAGATCCAGATCTTGATCAGCGAGAGTTTTCTGGTCGTATGGGGTGAAATAATCCAGAACGCTTAGGCCACTGCTGGCTGGGTTCAGACGGAGCATACTGTCTCCGTAGTCCAGCCCGCCAGTATTGGCGTCGAATGTGCCGTTGCCTGTCGACAGAAAGATCGTGCCATCGACATCTGCGGCAGGCCCCCCGCCAGACTGCCAGATCGCGCCGTCGGTCCCATTGGGCGTCGTAAGGAACGTTCCCACCAGATCAAACGTCAATTCATCGTAGGCCAGCAGCCAGCCGTGAAAAGCATAGCTGTCGCATCCGTTGCTGCCAAAGCCCACGTAGATCGTCCCGTTTGACAGCAACAGGGCCGGGCGCTGCATCTCGATCGCCGGATTGAACTGCAACGTTCCCTTCTTCGTGCTCGCTGACGTACTGATCACCGCGGGCGCAATCACGTCTTGCCCGGTGGTGAGGCTCAAACCGTGCAGCCGGAAAACGAACGCTCCGTTTTCTTCCGTCTTGGCGAGCACGTAGATCGTGCCCTGGACCGGATCAATCACGGGCGTGCTCATGATTCCTATTTCGGTGAAATTCGTTCCGGGGCAACCAAACGAGCTGATCGGAACACTCGTGATTCCAGCTGCCGGATTGATATAGCTCGTCGTCCACAAAGGCGGCCCGTTCTGGTCGGCGTCGAAGGCGAAGACGCTGTCGTGTTGCGTCGCCACATAAGCCACGTTGTGCGTGGAGCCGTCGGGAAACTGTACTCCCGGCAAGTACAGTGGCTGACCCACAATGTAGCCGTCCACGCCCAGCGTGAACAGCTTCCCAAACGTCGAGAAGTTGACATTGGCGGGCGTCAGCACGGTCTCATTCGTATTCGCTCCGTCGCGAAACCCATCGTTATGCTCGGTGAGCACCTGAACCTGGCCCATGGCCGCAGCAGACACCACCATGCACATTCCAAGAGAGAGCGCACAAGCCCGAGCAGCGGAACTTGAGTAGAAACCAACACGACATGAGACGGACCGCATCTGAGGGTTCCTCCGTAGCACAATTCACAACATAATTTTGGGAACTTACTTCCTCATGCCTGGGGGTGGCATGCGTGGGAGCTGGCTCACAACTTCGCCAACAAACTTCGACCAACAATGTATCAAGTCAGCAGCTTGAATGCCATAGAATCCGCAGCAAATTCTCTAATTTCAGCAGCAAATGCCGGCGCGGCGGGACGATCATCGCCGGCAGGATGAAACATCTTGCACAGTGTCGATAATCATTGCGTCAGCACTATCGCTCCTAGGAGTGGTCCTTCAGGAGACCTGCATCGCATGATCCACCCCCGCCCCGGACCAGCGCGAAAAACACGCGATGTTAGGATCAATCTCAGGATCAATCAGTGTCAGGATCAAAATGGCCGACATGACCGTAGAGACGCTGACTGGAGGACTGGAACTCTTCGTCCAGCTGGGCGACGAGTGGCGAGAATTTCTCGACCGCGTCCAGAACGATTCTCCCTATTGGCGTCCGGAATGGATTTTGGCATCGTTGCGCGCTTATTCGCCACAGGCAAAGGTGGCCATCGTGACCGTCCGCCAGCGCGGAGCTCTTTGCGCGCTTCTGCCCCTGGTCGAGGAACGTGGAAAGTTCGCTGGCCTCCCGGCACGCAAGTTGCGCACGCCCCTCACGACCGTAGGCGTCGGTGTCGATATCCCCTGCGCCGTCTCCGATCCTGAGCAATCTGGCCCTGAGGACGCTGCCATTGCCCTGATCTGGAATGCTCTCAAAGCGAAAAAGGGTTGGGATGTTCTGGAACTGCCCTCGGTCTTTGAAGGCGCCGCCATCGAACGGCTCTCCGCCCTCGCCGAAAAAGACGCTCATCGAACCGGGAGTTGGACCATCCCCCTGATTGCGTTCTTCGCCATTCCCCAAGGGCCGACTGCAAAAAAAGATCTGGAGAAATATCCCCGCCATCCCAAGCTGCGTTCCAAGGTTCGTCAGCGGGAGACCAAACTCGCGGCCCTGGGCTCGGTCCGGTTGTTACGCACCGAGAAAAATGGCGCAAGAGATTTGCAGCGCTTCTATGACATGGAAGCCGCCGGCTGGAAGGGCAAGGAAAAAAGCGCAATTATTTCCGATCCTCGCAGCCACCAGTTTTTCGATGAAGTCACGCGAGAGGCTGAGAAGTCCGGACATCTCTGCCTGTACACGCTGGAGCTCGACGGCCAGGCCATCGCTTCGCACATCGGCTTCACCTATCGCGGCCGTTACTGGGCGGCAAAGAGCACCTACGACGAAAATTATCGCGATTACGCTCCTGGACATCTCATCGTCAAAGCCATCCTGCAGGACTGTGCCGAGCGCGGGGTTTCCGAATACGTGATGGGAATCCGCGAAGACTGGAAAATGGAATGGACCCAGGATGTGCGGAAGAGAAACTACCAGTGCATCTTCAACCGTCGACTGTGGCCGCGCGCGCTGCACGCCGTCCGATTCTCGTTGCGCCCCAGGCTCTCCAAATTGAAGGCCTTAGTACAGGCTGCAAGCCCGGGAAAATCTGCGCCAGAAAAATCTGCGGATACCGTAAAAATGAAATGAAGCGCCCAACCCCATGACGTTGCTAGTAGAAGCCCATGCACTTCGTCAGTCAGCAGTCGGCACTCGCGCGTCGATCTATTTCAGTTCCACGATGAAAGAATCCACGCGGCATCGTCCGCTGGTCGGGCAGCCGGGGTTGTGGGGATCGCTGCCCAGGCTCCAGTCCCAGTCGCTGCTGAACAGGAAAAATTTGCCATCTTGCGAAACATCGCCGATCGCGATGGCGCCGAAGCAGGAACCATCCTTGGCCGCCGCATTACACGCGCCCGTCGCGTGATGATGCGCAAAACGCCACACTCTGGGCTTTCCGGAAGTAGCCGCGCATACAATTTCTCGATCCCAAGCCTGCCGAACCGACAAAACAGGATTGGTCGCCGAGTTTCGCGTGCCGTCTCCCTGCAATCGGAAGCTGGATCGCGAGTAAGCTCCGCACACCGGAGAAGAATCGTTGGGGTCCGCGTTATTCCAGGACCAGTGCGAATCCATGCTCGCCGGTACCGTTACTTCGGATGGCAGAAGTTGCGTAATGTGGTTGAGATCCGCCAGCGGCCGCAGCAGAAGACTGCTGTCGCTGCCCGGTCCGCCCGCATTGATCATGTGCGAGAAGCCCATTACCTTGTGCCCACCGCAGAAACTGGAGACGCCGTTGTGACCTTCGCCCCGCGTCCAGCACGCCGTAATATTCGTGGTGCCCGGCACCCAGAAAATCAAAGACCACCCATTTTGCGGACCGATTCGAACGTACTTCCCGTCGCGGCTCACTCTCACGTTATGAATGTCGTAGCCGGCCGTCGTGGATTTCGGTGGAGCCGCGCCTTTTTCCAGCGTGCCCGACTGAGTGTAAGGCTCCGCCACATTCTTGATTGAAGCCTGGCGTGTCTCCTGCCCCGAAGCCTGCCCGATGTACACGTTGTACCCGGCGATCTGGAGGCCGTAAGGATTATCAATTACAGGAGGCGAAACGGAGATTCCGCCGTTCGAATCCAGATGAATATGCGACTCGGGAGAAGGCAATGTCTCGCCCGGGTCGGGATGCATAACAGTATTTACGCTCAGCTGCACATAGTAATCGCCCGCAGGCAGGTTCCCGGAAGTCGCGCTAAGACGCGCGGCGGCAGGCGGAGCCAGCACGCCGACAGTCGCGCGCGCAGGTGTCATGCCCGAGCCGCCCACCATACCCGTCGTCGTGTTATACCAGTAGCAGTGATCGGTGGTGCGGTCGTAGTAGGTGACCACACTCCCCCAACCTTGCATCTTTCCGCCAGAATAATCAGAGAACTTGGTATCGTCGCCGCTGTTCGATACCGCGCCCCGGTAGCCGGAAAGATCGCTCGGCAAGTCTGGACACTTCCGCAGATCGTAGATGGTCGTCTGTTTGCCCGTGGCAACGTTGTAACTGTTAATCGCGCTGCCCGAGTCGAAGTGCCCGTAGATCACATTTGGATCGACATAGCTAAAGCTGCCCCCCGAAGGTAGGCGACAACGGGGTAACCCGTTGCAGCGAGACGTGACCTGCATGGTCGCAGCGTCCAGGGAGAATAAGACAGCTCCTCCACCGCTGGTCGTAACGTAGAAGTAGTACCCGCCGTTTGCCCCCAACGAGGGATTGAACTTCCCCCACTCGTTGATCTCCGCGGAAGAGTTGCTGCTGAAACTGAATCCCGGGAGATTGCCGCCAATCCCCATTTCGTCGGTCACGCGGACCATGCGGGAACCAAACTCCGGATCGCGAAAAACCTTGTTAACGGCGGGCGGCGCGATGGCGCTCTCCGCGCGGAACGTTCGGCTGGTGTCGGCACAATACACGTCCGGACAACTGGCGGACGGCGATGGACTTGAGGGCGATGCAGACTGCGACCAACCGAGGCTGCTCAACAACAAGCCGAGAATAAACAGGCACGGAATTACGAAAAGAGATCTGTCTCTCTGACGCGCGTGGTTGGAACTCGAGCCTTGAAAAATATTTTCTACCGATCGAGCAAGCATCCTGAAGTTCGTAGACATAATAGATTTTTCTTCGTGAATCAACCACGGTCGCGAGGACCTACGGAATCATCGCGGAGCATCCTCTGATCAGAGTAAACCAAAAAACATCGCTGCGTCGCCAAGGGAATGCGGAGGTTGAGCAGGCAATCCTTTGCAGAAACATCCGCGCAGGAACATCTATTTTTGGTACGTGATGGCGTAGATCCGCCAGTGCTCGCCTTTCCATTTCCGCTGAAGCTGCATCCCCAGATCCTCAATCTCGAACTGGTCGCGATCAGTCACGGACCATAAGCTTCCAATCGGACCATAGGGAGACACCACTAGAAGATCGGGATGGCGGGTGCGTACGAAATGATCCAGATCCTGCTTCAGAAGCTGCGGGTCCTTGTAGTGTTCGGCCGTGACTTCAAATGTTTCAGACTCTTTCCACTGCGTGATTCGAACCACCGCAGGGGACTCCCAGTTGAAATCATCGAGGATCGCCGGACCGGAGGGATGGTTCTTCAAAAGCCAGTTAGTCAGCTCCCGCATTTCATGGTGCGGGGGCACTGTCGGCGACATCTGGGACAATCGATCCGCAATCTTGGGAGGGCCGTAGGTAGCACCTGCCACGATTCCAGCCTGCCACAGGACAAAAAGAATCACCACGGCAGTGTAGGCCGCACGCGAGTTCAGGCGGGGCCATCGCTCCCCCAGCCAGTGCCATCCTTCGAATGCGAATGGGATCAGGAGCCAGCTGTACATCAGCGTGTAGCGCGCTTGCGTGGCTTCGTAGCGCATCGCGTTCCAGTAGTTAAACGCAAACAACAGTAACGCGAGTACCGCAAGGCCACGAGCCGGTCGCATCCCTCGGGTGAAAACGCGGAACAAGCCGATACACGCGAGGACCACTACCAGAGGGCTGAGTGTAATCAGCAGAGAAGCCGGAACTTCGAACAATCGGAAGATCAAAGAATGGTGCAGGACCGCAGCGCGAAAGTGTAGATTGAGCCACATCGTGCGATGGGGAAGTTCCAGCGCGTCTCCCCACTTGATAAAGCTGAAGATCAGCCAGCCCACTGCTGCTGCCGACCCGAGCACAGCAAATCCGGCAGCGCGCCCCAGCGGTTGCAGTCTTGACTGCGCCGAAATCGCATTTGGCTCGGCATCGAGCAGCATCAGTCCGAGCACCGGAGCGCAGAGCCACGCTTCGAACCGGCAAAGACTGGCAGCGCCGAACATGACTGCCGAGAAAACCGCCCACTTCCAATCAGCGCCTGAAGCGAAGCGCACCCATCCGTAGATCCCCGCTGCCATCAGGAAAATCGTCGGCGCCTCCGAACTGGTGGTCACACTGAAAGCAATATGAAATCCGAAGAATGCAAGCACGAGCGCGGAGGCTAAAGCGTTCCGGCGATCAAAGCTGCGGGCGACGATGCTCCAAAAGAACAGAACCGTCAATGCCCCAAGCACAGCCGTGAACACGCGCACGCCTACATCGGATTTCGTTAGCCACTGCGCAGCTCCGAGCAACCAGAAATGCAGCGGAAGCCAGGCATCCGTTGCACTCGCCTGGGGCAAGCTGAGAGGATGCTGCAGCCAAAGCACGGCATAGTGATAGCGCGACCAGGCATCGGTGGTGTTGTTGCCAGCTGCATGCAGAAAGATCAAGCGGCTGCAGAAAGCCAGCAGGAACAGTAAAAGAAACAGAGGCTGCCGTGATGCTCGGATAGGATTGTCTTGCAAGCGAGACACTAGACCTCCCAGAAGGTCGTCTACGTGGCGCTTCCGGCGAGCCAGCAGCAGTCTCCGGAAGTAGGCCGGCGAAATCGGTTCGATGCAGATGAAGCTCAACGACTAATTAACGATTAGTTCTGGTTTGCGTACTGGACCCTACAGATTCCGGCTCCTGCCGGGTCGAAGCGAAGAACCGGGCGCAGCGGAACTGCGAAGCCGCGAAACTGGACTACGAAACCTTCTCCGCCGGGGTGGTTCCGTGCGCGACCCGGACGGGCTCGCTGCCTCCTGCTCCTTCTCATTGGAGATGGCCAACAGCACCGACGTATATGCCACCGCAAAATACGGGAAGTACTGATAGGCCTCCGGTGCAAAGAGCGATCCAATCAGGAACCCGACCAGGGAACTATGCAAGGCCCCTACAAACAGTTGCATTTCTTTGTCGTTAGGGTCAGCCTTTTTTCGCAGTTGTTTGAGGTTGACGAAACCCCGCCGGAAAAACAAAAGATAGAAAATGAGCGACGCCAAACCGCCTTCCGCGGCGATCTGCAAGTAAGAAACGTGAACTTCTCTCCACGTTCCCGAATAGCTGGGGAAATTCCCCATTCCAATGCCCAGGGGGTAGTGTGTGACTGCCTTCAGGCTCTCTTCCATCAGCTGCGTGCGCTGTTCATACGAACCGTGGGCTCCCTGTTCCAGATTGTCATTCACATTCCCCGCTGATATTGCGAAGAATCGATCTTTCAGACGCCCCCCCGCCGCCACCCCGACCACCAGCACCAGCAAGGCCGCTGCGGCGATGAGTTGCGGACGTTTCCCCTTGACGCCGAAATGCCACAACATCACCATGCTGGTGAAGACCAGAGTAACGAATCCACCGCGGGAGGCGGTCAGAAACAACGCCACACACATCGCCAGCATCCCGACTAACCACGCCAGCTTGACGACAACTTTTTTCGTATCCAGGAGGAAAGCGATACAGAACGGCAACGATAGTACAATCGCAAACGCCAGGTCATTGGGATTGGAATAGATTCCACCAATCACCCCCTCCAGGCGTATCGTGTGCCGCCCTTTTAGCAGGGACACTACGGAGATGACCGCGACCGATCCTGACTGGATAAAAATGATTCGCTTCAATCGGTCGAAGCTGGTGATGACCACATACGTCAGCGCCCATACCACCATCACTTTGGCAAAATCCATTGCCTTGAAAATCGCTCCACCCTTCCACACCGGGGAAACAGGCCCCGCGATCAGCAACAGGCAGATGATTGCGAAAAGGTAGGTCGCTTCCCGCGGTAAATTTTTCAAGCTTCGCTTCGAACGGCCGGCGCTCAGCAGTCCCGCAATCGCGAAAATCCCAGAGATCTTGGCTAGCGGGATGTATCTCAGGCCCGGAATCCAGTCTTCCGGCCGCGCGCAATAGACGAAGTAAAAGGCGCTCAGCCAGAAAAATGCACCCTTGAGCGGCTCGGCTTTTGACGCAAGCCTGCGCACCCCGAATGCACGCGGACTCGTTTTTTCCAGGACGTCCATCAGTCCGTTTTTCCTTTTTAACCTGCTTGTAAATAACTGCTCTGGCAAAAGCCGGCGAGGTCGATTTCGTGCCGAAATATTAGTCCCGTTTCGACTTTACACACTACACCCTCGACCCTCTCAATAGTTCTTCTGTGTGCAAGACCACTTCCACACTCGGCGCTTAACCTCACGAACAACAATCGTGGTTATACCATGTATTTTCAATAGTTTATAACAATCGAAGAAGGCTCGGTGGCCTCCGTCACAACCCCCGACGGCATCCGGGATCAAACCAGTTGAGAAAAGTCTTTCCCATTCCAGGGCCCTGCGATCTGCGACCTCGGATACTGCGAATTGTAAATGCTCGACGAGCAGAAATGCTGGTACGGGGTACGGAGGCCGTCTTCTCGGTTGCGTCCGGCCAGGATCAGGGGATCAGGGGGATCAGGGATCAGGCTAAGCGAAAACAGGGACACAGGGGACAGGCCCAAAAATGCAACCCTGGGAATGCCAGCCCTCGGAAACCGGAAGTGTCTTCGCCGCTTGCGAGCGCGATCGGCAAATCGGCAAGAAGATGGGCCCATGAGATGGGCCCATCAAGTGATGAATGACTGAATGACCGTGGGGGCAATCCAGCTCTTATTGCAGTTCTACGACCAGGACATCGCTCCGTTTCTTGCTTGGAGCGCAGTTTTCGCCGCCATCCGGGCAGCCAAACTGTCCGCCTGCCGTGGTGGTCCAGGCATAGAATCGTCCATCCTGCGAGGGCTGGCCGATTGACCACTGGGCATCAGAGCTGCCGAAGATAAGACTTGAATAAGTGTGGGCAAATCTTATTTGCCGGCTGGAGCCATCCGTCGTAAAGCAGACAATCTCGTTTTGGTATGGATGGGTCACGAGATTGTTCGTGGAAACGGTGGCCATGCACACCGGTCCGGTATCGGAACAGTCGCCCAGCCAGGCCGGGTGCGAGTCAAAAGGCTGCGTGCAGGACAGACGCGGGGCTGCTCCGCATTTACTGTCCGACACCGACCACACGGAGCTCGGCGAATCCGGGCTCAGGTAGTCTCTGATCACGTTGTAAGTGTAGGGATTTCCCGGCTGGTTCAGCCATTTTCCACAGCCGGCGGCCCAGTGCCCCCCTCCCTGCGGAGAACCGATACCATTCATTTGGGTCGTGCCGATTACCCACACATAGGGGTTGTTGTTGCAATTCGAGATGCATGACTGCGGGGCGACGACCAGCATGGTGCCGCCTTTCATCTTCACATTGTGCACCAAAAAGCGATCGGGCAGATTTACCGTGCCAACCACCGTTGCTCCCGGATATTGCGTAACTACTCCGGATGCAGTATTCAGGTTAAAGCAGACTTGAGTCGCAGTGTTATAGACAGCAACGGTAGAGCCCGTTCCCTGCCCACCGGTCATCGAGAACGCGACACTGAAAATTGTGTCAGTCGGGTCCGAACCGCCAAAACTCTTCCACCCAATAGTTTTCAGGCCACAATTCCCAAAGTCATACAGCAGTTGCGGTGTTGGCCGTGTTGTGCGATCGGTGTAGTCAATGGATTGGAGCTGTCCGTTATTCAGCGCGTAAAACAGATTGGGATCGGTATGAGAGAAAACGCCCCCGCCACTGACATATATTTTGGGATTCTTACCATAGAGTGGACCAAGCGATTGCAGGGTCGAGGGATCGAAGCCGATGGGGAAATACTGTCCCTCATCGTTGCAAATGAGCAGGATGGTGGAGTCTGCGTTCCACAGGTTCGGGAGATCCCCCGATCCTCCAAGTCCGGTGCAGAAGCTGTGGTCTGCCCCCAGGGAGGCGTCGGTAACGCGAACAATAGGATTGTGGAAAGCCGGGTCCGTTACGATCGTATTGGTTCCCTTGGCTCCGCCCCAGCTGGGCATCGGATTCGGCACGGGAGCAAACAACGTGTCGCTGCGCGAGCACCCGTAGTCGGGAGGCCCGCAATTGGCAGACGCGTCCGAAACCTCCAGCGTGAGGGACTGCTTATCGCTGAGCGAATCCGCATCCGTCACGCGGATGTCGAACGCGAACGCTCCGGTTTTTGTGGCTTTCCCGGTCACGGCTCCGGTTTTTGACGCAAGTTCCAGTCCTGCCGGCAACGCACCCGAGGCAACGCTCCACTTGTAGGGAGCTTTGCCGCCGGTCGCGATCAGGGTTGCGCTATAAGCAGCGCCGTCGACTGCATCGGGAATTCGCGAAGTGGAAATTGCGGGTCTGGCTTCGGTGATGGTCACGGCTGCGCTGGCCTGGGCAGAACTCTCGGCCACACTTCTTGCCATCACAGTGATCGTTTTCGATGGAATGCTTCTGGGCGCGGTGAACACACCTTCGCTGGTGATCGTTCCTGCGCTTGCCGACCAGATCACCGCCGTATTGCGCCGGTTCGTCACCGTCGCGGAGAACTGCAGCTTCTCACCCTCTACAATCGTCGGGGTGAGTGGGGAAACCGTTACGGTCGCACAGGATTTGCAGGCATCCACCACCAGCTTGTAGGAAGTTCTTGCCGACGCGGCGGAGTTCTCTTCAGTAACTGAGATCGCGAAGTCGAAACTGCCAGCCTGGGTGGGATCTCCCGAGATCCTCCCCGTATGCGGATTGAGCGTCAATCCGGCAGGCAACTGACCGTTACTAACCCTGAACGCGTAAGGTGCGTGTCCACCGTGGACTGACAGAACGGTACTATAGCTCGTACCGAGAGCGGCGTCAGGCAGACCGGGCTGAATCAAAATGTGTCCGGCGGACTCCATAGCAGCGTCGGAACCTGCCATCACCGGGTTTGCGGTCGCTGCGAGCGAAAACACCGCAATCAGCGCAAGATACAGAAAATGACGGAGTCCGCGATTGGAATCCGCTCTCTTACAAAAAAGCCAGCTTGCTCGTAGCATGTCTATCCCTCGGTAACAGAATTGGGGGCCCAAGGGTTTGAGTCCTTAAGAGAACTCTAAGAGAGAGCGGGGCCTGCCAAAAGATACCCGAGGACGCTGGCCCTACAGAACTCGGAAGGGCAGGTGACGTGACCGAATGGACAACACCGGTTGCGCATCAGGGGGCATTGGCACTGCCGGGCGAGAACAATCGGATCAGAGCGGTCGATCTCTGCGGTGCGCATCTCTACAAAAGGACAAAAGGGAAGAGCTGCCGCAGGACTCGAAACCGTCCCGCCAGCAGCTCTTCAAACATCTGGCCGTCGCGAGCGCTCATTCCAATCGCTCGCCGAATTTCTCGTTGCTCGCAAAACTAGAGGTTTGGAACCAAGGCGATGTCATCCACACTCTTCACCTTCACGATCTTCGTGACGGTGTTGGTCGGGATGTTGTATTCGTAGACCTTTTGCAGATTGACCCCGATGTAAAGGTTGCCTTCGCCATCCGAGATGATTCCATCGGGGTTCAGTAGATTGCCCACTTGGTAGAGAGTGTAGGTGGACAAGTTGGTTGGGATCTCAACCAGACAATCTGCGCCCACGCCCACATCCGAGAGCCAAAGTTCGCCGGTGTAAGAATCATAGGTCATTCCGTCGAAACCATACCATCCAATGTTGTGGGGCGTAGGCAACTCGATTGAGTTAAGGATGGCTCCCGTCGTCGGATTGAGTTGAACGACCTGGGTGTGTTTATTCACCACGGCAAACAGCTCACCCGCCGGGGTGTACGCCAGGCCATCGACGGTGAACTGCTTCGTAAGCAGCGGGGTGACGGTTCCAGTAATCAGATTCACGCGGTCAATGGCACCAACCCCGAAATTGGCGACTAGCAGGGTCTTTCCACTGGGATCGAAAATCAGATCGCGCGGGTAGCTAAATCCAGCCGCAATCACGGTGTTCAGTCCGGTTTTAGGATCGAACATGTAAAGTGTCCCGTTGTTTTGGCTGGTGTACAGGATCCGTCCCTTAGGATCCACGATCAGGCTGTCGGGATGGAACCCGATGTTGTACAGAGTCGTAACCACTCCGGTAGCCATGTTCACTTCTACTAGTTGATCAAACGATTCGCTGGTAGCGTAAAGGTTCTGGGACCAGGACCGAGGAACAAAGAAAACGACCAAGGCAATTGAACAAGCCGCAAGACGAAGAAGTGTACGCATCATCAATCTCCTGGAAACTAATTTCGATCGTAGATACTTCAGCTATAGCCATGCCGGGGTCAGCACGCTTATCAGCAAACTATTCGGGGAAAGACCTTGCGAGTCAGCTTACCTGGATTTGGCAAGCGGGGGCACACGCCAAATCCGGCTTCCCGCACAGGTTTCGCAGCAATTACAAACTCGCGGAATTCTCTCAAACTACCCGAACCCTGTCAACCAAGAACCTCACGTACGACGCAACTCACGTAGAGACAGCTCACGTAGAGACAGCCGCCTCGGTTGTCCAGCTAGGGAGATGCTCATGGGGGGACAGCCGTCCCCGGCTATCCGGTCGAGCAACGCTCGACGGGTTTCTCCGCCGCAGTCAAACTGAGATACTACGTGCCCTATCCCGGCAGCCAATAGCAATCACAAAGCCGGCCAAAGCATCCTGGCTCCGGTCAACAGCAATAGAGTGCACAGGATGCGGCGCAGCCACAACATCGGCACCCGGGTGCTCAGATGAGACCCGAGAAGGCCGCCCGGGACCGATCCGATCAGCAGCGCGCCCACCAATCTGGGGTCCACGTTCCCCAGCCGAAAATGCAGGAATGACGTTACTCCCGTCAGCACCACCGCGTGCACCACGTCGGTGCCAACATTCACCTTGGGAGAAAAACTGTAGAACAGCAACAACAGCATCATGATGATGCTGCCCGAACCCACCGACGTCATACCCACCAGAAAGCCCGCCACAAGCCCGATCACGGTCATGCCCATGAACGACTTCATCGTGGGAGGGCGATGGGCGACGCTTTCCTCGATTCGCTTCTGAAACAGAAGCAGGGAAGGAATTGCGATCAGTAGTATCCCAACAGCAACCTTGATAAATTCGTTGACGCCGTTCCCATAGAGCGTGCGAATGTGGGTGAGCAGTGCCACTCCACACATCGACCCGGGCACGCTGCCTGCCGCCAAAGCGACAACAACTTTGCGCCGGACTGTTCCCTTACTCAGGTGCAACAGTCCGGCCGGTATTTTGGTGAAGAAATTAAACAGCGCGTCCGAACCCACGGCGATGATCGCAGGATATCCCAGGCCGTAAATCAGCACCGGGAGCAGCAACACGCCGCCCCCAACGCCGGTCAGCCCGATCATGACTCCGACCACGAAGCCCACAAGAATCTTGACCGCGATTACGGGCATGCTGAAATCTTCCTAGGCTGCCGTTCCGTTCACGCCAATGAAACCCTCGCGCTCCAGGTGCAGCACGATTTCCTGAGCCGCTTCTTCGGGAGAGAGATCGCCGGTATTGATGGTGACCTCGGCATCGGCCGGAACTTCATAAGGATCCGAGATTCCGGTGAACTCCTTCAGAATGCCCGCTCTCGCCTTCGCGTAAAGGCCCTTGCGGTCGCGCTGCTCGCAGACTTCCACCGAAGTCGCCACATGCACCAGGATGAATCCGCCGTAAGGCTCAATCATCTGGCGCACGTGCTTGCGGGTTGCGTCGTAAGGGGCGATGGGCGCGCAGATCGCGATGCCGCCATTCTTCGTGATTTCCGAAGCTACGTAGCCGATGCGGCGAATATTAATGTCGCGATGCTCTTTCGAGAATCCCAACTCTGACGAAAGATGTTTGCGCACCAGGTCGCCATCCAGAATCGTGACCGGGCGTCCGCCCACCTCCAGAAACTTGGTAAGCAGAACATTGGCGATCGTCGATTTACCCGAACCCGAAAGTCCGGTGAAGAAAATCGTGACTCCCTGCTTGCCGCGAGCCGGAAAGCTACGCCGCAGTTCCTTCACCACTTCGGGATAGGTAAACCACGCGGGAATGTCGCGTCCTTCGTTCAGGCGGTCGCGCAATTCCGTGCCCGAGATGTTCAGAACCTTGTCGCCGTTCTTCACTTCGTCATCCGGCACGTAGCGGTCCTGATCTTCCAGGTAGACCATCATGTTGAAAGGCACCATCGTCACGCCGATGTCGGCTTCGTGTTTCCTGAATACTTCCTGCGCTTCGTAGGGGCCGTAGAAAGGCTTCTTGGTCTCAGGGTCGGAACCCGGGCCCGCGTGGTCGCGGCCCACAATGAAGTGAGTGCAGCCGTGATTCTTGCGGATCAGCGCATGCCACATGGCTTCGCGCGGGCCGCCCATGCGCATGGCCAGCGGCAGCAACGAAAGCTTCTGCGAGCCTTGCGGATATTTCGAGCTGAGCAGCTGGTAACAGCGCACGCGCGTGTAGTAATCCACGTCGCCGGGCTTGGTCATGCCCACCACGGGATGGATCAGCAGATTGGCCTCGACCTGCTTGGCCGCGCGGAAGGTAAGCTCCACATGTGCGCGGTGCATAGGATTCCGCGTCTGAAACGCCACCACCCGGCGCCAGCCCAGGCGAGCGAATTCCGCCCGCAACTCAGCGGGAGTCAAGCGTAAGCTGCGAAAGTCGTAATGCGACGGTTGCTGCAATCCTTCAATGCTTCCGCCGACATACCACGGGTTCGACTTATTCATGGCATAATCTGCCCCGGGATGCGCCTTGCTGGTGCTGTTGAATACCGCTTTGGCCTCGGCCGCTCGGTCCGGCTGCCAGACTTCTTCTACGTTCAACACCGCCAGCATCACTCCTTCGGGATCGCGCAGCGCAATCTTGCTGCTCCCCGGCGTGAGCTTCTTGGCGAATTCCTCAGTGACGTCCAGCGTAATCGGCATGGGCCATAAAACTCCGCTGGCCAGCCGCATGTTGTGGCAAACACCTTCATAGTCGGCGCGCGTCATAAATCCGCGCAGCGGCGAAAACCCTCCGCTCATCAGCAGTTCAAGATCGCACAGCTGCCGTGCGCTCAGGTCCCACGATGGCCACTCTTTCGAGTGCGCTTTGAGCTCCGTAGCTCGCTCCGGTTGAACAGTTAATTCGGCAAGTTGTCCGCCATGCGGCGAAATAAGATGGCCAGTGGAAACAGTCAAGCTTTCAGCCTCCTGAACTTCAAGTCTTCTTCGTCTACCGCTTTTATCGCCATTGCCTTGATTTTAATATGTTTAGGCAGGCTTTTAAGGGTTTAATACCGCAGGAAATTAATATTGGGTGGGCCGGGGTCCCTGATGCTAACTCTGCACCGAGCTTATCACCGCTGCCGAACATCACCAAATTCAGACCACCAAGTTTGTGAAGGCACCGTCGCCTTAGCCTGGATACTCGCAATCCAGGGACCGTACGGGCTTGCACGTGCTGTGTTAGGGCTATGAAACTAAATCGTTTACCTTAATATCTTTGCTTCCACAGGCGGTCTTCTCTGGCGCAATGAAAAAGTTTGCGGCAAAAGGCGTGTTCCCGGTCCTGTCGCCTCTGAACTCCGGATCCTGCATCTGGTGAGGGCACTGGGTTTAGCCTTGAATGAATCACGGAACGGATCGCCGGCAACCAACCGTCCTCGTCGACATCGCCCTAAAACCAGGACTGGACGAGTTTCAACGTAAAGGTACACGGTCGAACCGCGAGCAGTGCCTCAGGTAGACCGTGTAATTTGTTCAGCTGCGCTGTGTAACGATGGAGAATTTCACCTAGGGTATTTACCCTAGATCGCCGAAAATCGCGCCGGGATCGCCCCAATCTTTCGGTTACCGGCCGATTTTCGGGAACTTTTTCGGGGCCCCCCGGGTCGTTTGCCGGGACGCCCTAGGACCGTTACCGCCTGCCCGGCAGGGTTGGCTCGCAAGCGGCATTTTGTTTGAAATTGCCGCGGTTTTACAGGCTTTTTTCACTGTGTCCGGCGGGTTTGCGAACCCGGATCGCGGCCCTCGATCGCACATTTTCGGCGCGGCTGCAGCCTCCGTTTTCCCATATCCGCCCCCCTGTGGAAATGAATGTTCTGATATCACAGCCAAAATCGTCTCAAAATGGCAAGGTGGATGCTACGGGTTATGGAAATATCATCTCGAACTACGATCCGGCGACATTCTGTAATCTGTAAACTTTCGGCGCCGCCCAGCTTGGGGCGGGAAAGCCATCACGGGGGAAAGCGATGAAAGAACAGCCCGTTCGCTTAGGGCCGCGCGAACAGCAAATCGTTGAGTTGCTCTTGCAAGGCTGTGACAACGCAGAAATTGCGAGCCAACTCAAGATGGCGCGAAGAACTGTAAAAGCTCACTTCAACCGGTTATTCCTGCGCTTCGGAATTACCGATGGCATCAAGCGGGTTAAACTCGCGACTCTCTTATACCGGAGGCAATCATGCATGCAATTGAGCGTTATGGAAATCGTACCCCAAGTGAACGCGAACAACAGGTCATCCAGCTTGTCGCACAAGGTCTAAAGAACAAGGAAGTGGCGGACGCCATTGGCACCACCGAACATGTGGTGAAAAATTACCTGCGCGTCATCTACGACAAGCTCGGCCTCTGGAACCGCGTGGAGCTCGCCCTGTGGTACGAATCGCGCCGCCCCGGTCCCACTCTCATAAGCCAGTACAACTAGCTTGTGCAAGAGACCGCCGTGGGATGTTCATGTGGGTAGGTTCAATTTGGGGCGGGCACTCTTGCCCGCCACGGCCGCGCCAGCGGCCGGCTTTTGACGTGGGCCCAACCTAACAAGACCGTGTGGCCTGAGTTTTTCATCAGCAATCGCCCGCAGGCCGGGCTTTGTGTTCACTGTGGTTCGGTGGGCCGGATGATGCCGCTGAGGGTAGTGCTGCTGTAGCCGTCAGGAACGTCGAACAGGCTGGGCAGTTGCGGCTCCTCGCGGATGTTCCGCAGCTCGGTGCTGTTCCACTTGCTCTCGCGCTTGATTAGGACACGCAACTTGCGATCGATCCACAGGCGGCAAACCTCGCCATTGCACGAGAGCTCGTACTTAACCGTGTCGCGCCCGTTCAGCGTTTCGTGTCCCAAGTACCGGCAGGTCTCACCTTCCGCGCCGGGCCTGTGCATCCACTCCACGCAGGCGTTGTCGACGTCGGCGGGGTGAACGTAGGCATAGAGCCCGTATAGCTCGGCTGGCCCAACGTCTTTCGCCCGGGCATACGTTTTTTGGGTAGGCCACAAGACCACCGAGGTGTGCGCGGCGAGATCCAGGATGATCGTGTCGCCTCCGCCCCCGATGCTCAGGTGCACAACCTCCCCAGCGGCTGTGGTCCGATCGAGCTTCGCCATGATCGTGTCGTCGCCGCTGGCAGCTTGCATCTCAATGCGCCGCTTGTCGTTGGCAAAATAGACTTTTGCCAGCGTCGGCGTCCCCGGCTTTTGCACGTCAACAATCTCAGCTGAGAAGTCCGATTGCGCAGATGCGGCACCCACTAGCAGGAAAACAAAGAAGCAAGAAATACCTTTGCTGGCCAGCATGACCAGGAGTATATGCCAATGGGCTAGTCGAAATTCCCGCTACCATCAGCCTCTACTGGCACCCGACATTCGGAAGGTCGCGAATGCGTTCGCCGGCGCCCGGAACTCCTTTGCGCGCGGCCGCGTCGAGCAACAAACGAGCCTGATCGCAATTCCGCGGAACGCCGTCTCCGGTCACATACAGATCGGAGAGCAACAGCGCCGCCGCCGCGTTCTGCTTACCCACCGACTTCCACAGCCACTGCGCGGCCTCGCTGCTGTCGCGAGCCTTGCCCTGCGTTCCGCTGAGGTAGCTTTCTGCAATGGCCAGTTCTTCTGCCCCATGGCCTACATGGTCTGAGAGCGGATTCAACTTCTCTTCCGCCGCACTGGTGGGCACGATTGCCTTCTGCGAGGACGTGCCCGCTCCGGAACCGTCATGTTCCCCTGGATTTTTCTTGTCATCCCGCCGAGTTGGGGAGTATCCCGCAGGCGCCGGAGACAATGCGTGAACCGCGACGGCCGGATTCGCTCCCCGATTCGCCGTCTTAGGGGGAAGCGATGATCCAGCAGAGGACGATCCAGCCAAGGATGACCCGTCCGATGCGGCCCCCGCCGACCCGCCGCCAGAGGACGAAGACGAGCCGCCGGCCGCGGAGACTGCTTTCGCACCCGCGTTTTGTGCCGCATCGTGAGCGCGCAACCACGGCGCGGTCCCGCGCGCGCCTACATAGAACAGAGTCCCCACCAGGATTACGAGGGCTGTACCCATCAAGACGCGAGAACGACGCTGGCGAGCCCGTTCCTGATCCAGAAAAAGCCTAGGAAGGTCGTCGGTACTCGGTTTGACCCCTTGCGCCCAAATGAGCTGCCGATCCTGGATGACGGACTCACCTGGGATCGGGAACTGATCTATTTTCTCGTCGCCTCTCGGTTCACTAAACCTCTCTTTGCGGATCTTTCCTTCGACTACTTCTACTTCTTCTTCAAATTTCTCTTTCACGCGATCTGGCTCCACGTGATCCGCCGTCGCCGCGAGTTCCAACTGCCCCGGCGCCGGAGTTGGAGATGCTTGCGCGCTGTTCCCATTCCGCAGAGCTGCATCCAGCACACCCTCTCGCACCGGCAACGCATCCCCGCAAGCCCCGCAGAATTTTTGTTCCACCAGCCACAGTTGGCCGCACGAATGGCATTGGATAAATTCCTGCCGCAAGGACGGCGGAAGCCCGGGAGATATCTCGACAGCTTTTTCGGAAGTTGCTGCGGAGAACTCCGGATTTGTCGCAGCGGGAGTCTCGGGGGAATTTTCAGGAAAATTCGGAGAGAAAGTCGCGGGGAGATTTGCGGAAGAATTCTTAGAAAGACGTGTGCGGTCTTCCTCCGCCGCGTTGCCCGGCTCGCTCGGAACAGCCGTTACCTGCGCAGAGCTTTCTCCGGCGGACGAGTCGCGCTCCAGTTCACGCAGCAACTCCTGAACCGCCTGCTCCCGTTTCTCTGGCGGGCTGGTGAAATACACCTCGGCCCAGCGCCCCATGTTCCGGCCCAGCACCGGGTTGGTCAAAGGATTTAGTTCCGGCGACGGCAGCGTCTTCGGGTAATCCTGGTTGTCGTCAGAATTCGACACGCGCAGCTTCTCCGGGGGGTCGGGCTAAGACTGCCCTATGATTCCACTCCGGCCCATCCAGATTGTCAAACCCAGATGGCCAAACCCGAGTCGATCGACCCCGGAGTTGTTAAACCCGGCGGCTAGGCAAAGGTTGTCAGGAGAAAGATGGTCAGGACAGCAGTGCCGCACGCTCGACGACGGGAATTGCTGACTGTTGATTCTTGATTGCTGATTGCAGATTGAAAATCGAAAACCGGTATCGACTGCGCCGGCTTTTCAATCGACAATCGGCAATCAAAAATCAGCCATTGACTTCAATTGCACGGCTTGCGATACGCCGGCT
>Ga0209006_10000532_pt1 | contig 35761 bp, 32 predicted proteins | sample JacPin_JW_Ref_O2_FD_188567 | JGI IMG/M metagenome (GOLD analysis project Ga0209006, IMG submission 188567) | Forest soil microbial communities from Algoma, Ontario, Canada - Jack Pine, Ontario site 1_JW_Ref_O2 (SPAdes) (version 2) | ecosystem: Environmental > Terrestrial > Soil > Boreal... | reverse complement strand
GCCGCCTGGATTTCTTCGGTGGTGATGCGATAGATGTAGGAACCGCCCTTGGCGAGGGTGTCAACTTTGCGCTGGTCGATGTCGAATCCCGTAACCTGGAACTTCTGCTCGCTGTACAACAGGGCGAGTGGGAGTCCGACATAGCCCATCCCGATGATGCCAACCCGGGCCTGGCGTTGCTGAATCTTGTTTTTCAGTTGGTCCACAGAGGTATCCGCAGCAGAAGTCGTCATGGTCTAATAGGCCGTCGTTTCTTTGAGATAGAAGGGGAAGATGCTGAGTGCGGCGGTCGAAAAATCAACTCTAACCAGCTAGTTTTGACTTAACAATTTTAGCATGACGGAAGCCGGGAAGGACATTTTCCAGCAATCCGCTTCCGGCAATCCGTGCAGGAGCTTGAAAACAAATGGGATTAGCGGCGAAAAGTCGAATTCGTTGGGTGACCGGCGTGGTGCTGGCGGTGCTCCTGGTAGTGTTGGCCACGCAGGCGGGCAGGTTTCTGGTGGTGGATGCGCCGCTTCCCTCCGACGTAATCGTGGTGCTGGCGGGAGAAAACGACCGGCGGCCGAGGCGCGCTCTGGAACTTCTGCAACAGGGTTTCGGAAAACGGGTGCTGATCGACGTTCCCGCCGACTCCACCATCTACACTTTCACGCAGCTGGACCTTGCCCAAAAATACGTGCAGAGCCTGCCCCAGGCGGCGGTCGTCAGCGTGTGTCCCATTGTGGGACTTTCGACGAAGGCCGAAACCGAAGATGTGGAGAAATGCCTGACGCGGATGAACGCCGGCACGGTTCTGATCGTGACCTCGGAGTTCCACACGCGCCGCGCGTTGGATATTTTCCGGCAGGAGTTGCGAGCCAGAACGTTTTCCGTGGCCGCAGCTTACGATAGCGCGCAGTTCGGCACACACTGGTGGACGCATCGCCAATGGGCGAAAACTGTGGTGGATGAGTGGTTGCGTCTGCTGTGGTGGAGCGTGATCGAGCGGTGGGGTTGATGCAAGATGGCCTGCCCAGAGCGGGAATCGGCGGATGAGTTTTCCACTGGAAAACGGTTTGCTTAGCACAAAAGGCATTGACGGACAACAATCCAGGAGGGTACGATCTGATTAACGGTCATCTAGCTAGTTATTAACGAGGTGTGGGAATGAGCATGTCTGCTTTCCGCGGGATGGCAAGTTGCGTGCTAATGCCTTTCGGATTTCCACCACCAAACTTCATCTCCGAAGGATGGAAGTGCTTGCCATGATGAGGGCGTTGAACTTGAAGATCCTCAGTTGCGTGATGGTAATGATTTTTCCGGCTGCCTTATTTGCAGCGGATCAACCTGCGGCCATGCTCTACAGCCATGGAACCGCGTTGCTCAATGGCAACAGCATCGCAAGGTCGGCGGCTATTTTTTCCGGCGACTTGGTGCAGACTCAAGCGGACTCCGTCGCCAACATTAACGCTCCTGGTTCGAGCGTGCTGGTTCTGAATGAGTCTCTGGTTCAATATGAGGGCAGCGCTCTCAAGTTGGAGCACGGGGGCGTAACCATATCAACTTCAAAATTGCTGGCGACCCGCGCCGGCGACGTCACCGTGGCACCCTCCGCTAGTGTCTGGACCGAATTTGAAGTCAGAGATGTAGATGGCAGGGTCCAGATCGCGGCGCGAAAGGGCGACCTAACCATCAGCGACGACACCGGCACGACCATACTTGCACAAGGTCAGCAAACCACTCGCGAAGTACCAGACTCGCAAGTGGACAATCATGACTCGCCCGACAATAAGAAAAAGAAGAAAAAGAAAGCAGCAGCTGGGGCCATTCCTCCCGCGGCAGGAGGGATCCTGAACTCTCCAGTGGCAGTCGGAATTGGCGCGGGCGTTATTGTCGGAGTGACAGCTTGGGTGCTAATCCAGAGCGATGAACCGGCGAGTCCATCGAAGCCGTGAACTCCTAGAGCGGTTTCGTGCGCGTCTTAACTGGGCTCAGAATTCCACCGATTCCAGGTTCGGTCTTACACTAAAGAGAAATCACTCTTTATCAGCCGGACGGCTGCGCGGCCTACGGTGGGAAGCCATCTGCCTGTCAACCTCTTGTGGTTGCGGAAGGGGCCAGCATTCCCGGCAGAACTCAACGCGGCCCTCCGGAAATTCGGGTATACGCTTCCGTTCAGAAGTGCCAGACAATGCCGCCGGCGGCGAAAAGATTGTATTGGCGGCTCTTGCCCGTGTTCACATCCAGTTGCGGCACACCCGACCAGAGCTCTCGAGCTTCACCGCGCAGGCTGAAGCGGCGGGAGACCTTCACATCGAGCCCCAAACCGGCCTGCAATACACCCGTGGTGTTCCCCGTTGTGTTCGGGTTAGCGCCAGAACTTCCACTGAAATAGCCGAATCCACCACCGAAACTGACCCATGGAGAGACTGCTGTCTCGGGAAAGATATTCAAGCGCGCCGCGGGGGTGACAAAGTAGGACCGGTAGCCCAAGAATGGGTTAGTGTACGTGTGCACGTCCTCATCGGGGTTCACGACGAATGGGACTTCCAGGGCGAGGGACCAGAGGTCTCCGCCAATGACCTGCCGGGCGTAATTCACTTCGAAAGTTAATCCCTTGCCGAAGCGCAGGTCCGGATCGTAAGAAGGGGCGCCTTGGATACCTTGATCGCTGATGAAGGTACGCCCAAGCATCCCCGACAATTCGTTCTTTTGCCCCGCGGCCTGTGCCGCGAAGGTACAAACTACTACTACCGCCGCGATGGTGAGGTGTTTCGCCGACATTTCTCCTCCTGCCCTGTGTTCGTTGCTGAGCAAGTTTCGCACGATGCTTTTCTGTCGCCTCTTCCAAAGCGCAGGTTCGTCCATTGGACTATCAAATACGAAGCCTCATTTTTACGTGGATGAGCGATGCAATTATACCGATCGCGCCAAAGAGCTGCCATTTTCAGGCAGAGTCCTCCGGCGTCCACTCTCTTCATCCTTGGGGGTTCGAGCCCGCCTGGGCTTGGGTAACTTAGCCAAAGGGGAAGTGGCCAACCCGCAAAGCACATAGAACATCGCAGCATTCGCCGGGATCTGCAAATTGAAATCCACGAAACTGTGCAGCAGAAGTCCTGTACACCCCAGCAAAGCGGCGAGAGTGACGGCCCCATCCCATTTGAATTCCCAGCGGCGAGAAGTCGGTAATCCGTGTTGATACAGGCGCACGAGAAACCACACCATCAGTCCAAAGCCGAACAGGCCGGTCTCCACTAGCAGCTGCGCATAGTCGTTATGCGCTTCATTTACGAACAGATTCGTATAGAAGCTGCGGTAACTGGGGTAGATGGTTGGGAAGGTTCCCAAGCCCCACCCCAACACCGGCCGGTGGGAGAACATTCTCAAGCAGTCCTTAGTGATCTCCAAACGGATGCCGGGGCCCAGGTTCCCGAGTCGGCCTAGAACTTGCCCTTTGCCCACAAAAACCAAGAATGCGAGGACCAAGGCACACACTGCGACCATGCCAACTGCGACGCGAAAGTTTCTCCTTTGTACGAGAGTCAGGGCGGCAAACACAACAATTTCGAGAACGAAAGCAAGCATTCCGCCACGCGAGCCGGAAAGGAAGATCGTGCCGGCCATCAACACGGCGCAGAAGGCGACCAAGGCACGCTTCCCTCCTCTTAGAATATGACCCATACTCACGACCAAGGGAAACGGTACTAGCATCTCCATCAGGCCAGCATAGTGGTCGCGGTTGACGTAACTTCCGTAGATTGAGCCAGAGAAACGGGGAGTGTAGACCCAGAAGAACTTGCCGCTAGAGGTCAGTTCCTGAGCCAACGCGAAAAAGGCGTAACTTGCTCCAAAAATAATCAGTGCCAGAGCAAATTTCTTTCGAGCCTCTTCTTCTCGGACGCATTCCGCTGCAACGAGCAGGACAATCCCATAAGAGACGTACTGCAGCACTTCAGACTTTGTAATGTAAGCGTAGGCAGAGGTGCGCAGCCCAATCTGCGCGAGGAGGAGCACGAAGAAGAGCACCGCTGGTAAGTACACAGGGTTTTTCGACAACATCAGTTGCCCGGAAGCAACCTGCTTTCTGGCCCAAACAAGAAAAAGAACTGCCGCACCCGCCTCGAACCCGAAAGTAGACCATTCCTCGACTGCACCGAACGCCAAGACCGCGAACATTAAAAGGACGCCCAGGCCAATAACGAGCGCCCATTGCACGTCTGCCGGCTCGCGATCGAGATGGACCTCCGGATCAATTACGCCCGTCGTATCGACGATCAAATACGATGCGATCTTCGGCATCCCGATCCTCAATTGGCTGCCTCCGCTAGCCTGACATCATCGATCCAAAGCTTGCCCCGAATGAGCGGTCCAGGGGGGTCGCGGACTATTTTCACTAACAAGAGACTTGTGTTCGGCCCGGTTTGGAATCGTGCCCGTTGCAGACGCCACGGAGTAGTGCCCAGCGTATCGTCGGTGAGGACGTAGGAGTGGTTCGTGTAGGCGTCCACAAGCGCAAAGCGTGGACCGCTGGCGGTGTCAATGTCCTCAGTCCGGGATTCGGCACTGAATTCGTATGCAGTGCTTGGCCTAACCGGGATGAACTGAACCAGCTGAACTCCCGGGACACTTTGCCCATCGAAGGTGACGGAGAGCGAGCGTGTTCCGCTGTGAAACTCACTCGTATCGATCGCCAGGGCAGCATGTGAGTACGACTGGTACCACCAGTCAAATCCACCGTTCAGCAGGTTTTCCTCGAAGCCCCCGTTTACGATCAGGTTTTCACTCGAGGCGAGGTATGGCTGAAGGGACGCGTCCACCTTCGATAGCTGTTGCCATCCGGTTTTCGCAGCCGCGACTTCTTGCTTGGTGATGAGTAGCCGAAAGTAAGGGAGCGCAAGCTTCGCTGAGAATGGCTCTTGCAATCCGATCAAACGGTTCCAGACGATTTCGGCCGCAGCTACTTCCTGTTTGGTGACGAGCAAACGGAGAAACGACAAATAGAGATCCGGTCGGAGCGGCAGCGCTTGGTCAAGAATCTCGGCTGCGTCTCCGCTTGCGCGCCAGCAAAGCTCAAGGGCCGAATCGACCGCCTCCGGATCGTTCGCGAGCACCACTCGAAAGTAGCGAAGCGCTTTTTCTCGATCGCCTTGAACCAAAAAGAAATTGGCGGCCTCCCAAGCAACATGCGGAGTTGTTGGATCCGCCTCCACGGCGCGTTGGGTACTCTCGGCCTGCTCGCCGATACGCCCCGCAAATTGGTAGGCAGCAGCCAAATCCAACCAGTAGCGGGCTTCGTAGGGATTCAAATGAACCGCAGTTCGATACGCTGAAATAGCCTCATTGAGGCTGGCGCCGGACAATGCCAGCTGTCGGCCGAGAAGGTCGCGATATTCAGCATTTGTCGGTTCTAGCCGAATGGCCTTTGGGATTTTCGCCAAGTTTAGGCTCCCAGCCTGATGAGAGGCGATACAGGCGCGCATGGCGAATTGCAGATAAAGGCCTACAGCGACGAGGCAGGCGGCAGCAAAAGAAAATCTCCAAACTCGGGATCGCAACTCAATCTGCATCTGAAGTTTGAATCCGTACCGTGTAGACAGTGTGTTTGAGCCAGCGGCTCGACTCGGTTCAGATCTGGTCAAGAGACTTTGCTGGCTGCGGTTGTTTTCTTATCATCTGCGGACTCTTCGCTGTAGTAGGCTTTAGAATATCGACCGCCGTAGTAGTAATACCCCTCAACAGCACGCAGATTGAGCGCATTGAGAATAATACCCATAACCCTTGCATTGACCTGCAACAGTAGATCACACGCGCGCCGCAAAGCTGGCCTCGTGGTCTGACCCGAGCGCGCAACCAGAATCACTCGGTCGGCTTCGGGAGACAAAAGCACTGCGTCCGTCACTGACAGGCACGGCGGCGTGTCGATAATGATGTGATCGAATTCATTGCGCCAACGAGCGATGAGATCCTTCATCACGGTCGAACCCAACAACTCGGCCGGCTGCGGAGGAATGGGCCCGGCGGGTATAATCCACAAACCGGGAACTTCTGGACAGGGAAGTATCGCGTCTTCAACCTGGCTGGAACCGCTGATCAGCGTGCTGAGGCCTGCCTGGGACCTTAGGCCAAAAACCTTGTGAACTCCTGGGCGGCGAAGGTCGGCATCGACGAGCAGAACTCGGCTTCCGCGCTGGGCTAGCACCAGAGCCGTATTTGCGCTAATGGTGGTTTTTCCTTCTTGAGGCATCGCGCTGGTGACGAGGATCACTTTTGGCGGGGCGCCAAATGAGGACAGAAGAATCGAAGTCCGGAGCGCCCGGTATGCCTCCGCCCCTTCTGACTTGGGACGCTCGTAAGTGACGAGCGTCAGCGTTCCAGATTTTTCGGCGTCGGCCGAAATCGTCAGAGTGCCTTTGGGGAGGGGGCCGTCGTTTGCCAACTGCAGCGGTATTGTTCCCAGCGCGGGCAGCGTTGAAACTGTGCTGACTTCGTCGACGCTCCGGACGGTATTGTCGAAACTTTCGAGTACCAAGGCCAGTCCAATCGCTAAGCTAAGACCCAGCAAAAATCCGAGCACAAGGCTCCGGTTCACGTTCGGCGAAATTGGCTGGGTTGGTATTCGCGCGATATCGACGACGCGGATATTGCTCGAGCGCAGCCCCGCACTCACGCCGGCTTCTTTCAGCCTCTGCAAAAGATCCTGGTACAGCTGTCGGTTGGTTTCTGCATCGCGCTTCAGCACCGTGTACTCAATCGCGCTTTCGTTGAGTTTGTTAGCCTCCTGCTTCTGCCGGTTGAATGCGGACTCCAGTAAATCCTCCCTCTGGGACGCTGCCAAGTATTCATCGCGCATCTTCTCCCGCATTTTCGTCTTTTCAGCCGCAATGGCAGCACTCACCTGCTTGAGTTGGTTGCTCAGTTCGGTAACCTTGGGATAGCCGGTACCAAACTCGGTGGTCGCCATCGCGTACTGGGTCTCAAGGTCAGCTTCTTTTTCAAGCAACTTGTCAAGCAGACTACCTGCATTCTTCGCATCAGGGGTCGCTCTCATGAAAGAGGCAGGATCGCCGTCCAAAGCAAGCTTGTAATCGGCCTCTTTCTCAATGCGATCCATTTCGGCTTCCGTTAACTCCTTGTTCAGTTCTCCTAGTTTTTCTGTTACGACGTTCTGCTTCTCATCAATCCCCAGAATGCCGTGGTCTTTTTGATAACGGACGAGTTTCTCTTCGGAAGTCTGAACTTTCAATTGCAAATCAGCTAACTCCCGAGAAAGCCAATCAGAGGTCTGGCTGGCCGAATCGTATTTTGTCCTGAAGTTCTCCTCGATGAACGTTTTGACCAGCGTGTTCGTAGTTTCGGTCGCGAATCGCGGATCGTGGTGAGTGTAGCTCACTAGGATCAGGCGGGTACCGGGGATTAGTTGGACGTTCAGGCCGCCGTGAAATGCACCTAGCAAGCCAGCAGCTTGAGTCGGATCCGGTTGCATAACCGAATCCGGCATCGAGGGGTCGGGTACATCCTGCCTGACCGTGGTGAATCGAGGGTCCTGATAAAGGCGCATCGTTTCGATTACCTTCAGGGCCAAAGCGTCACTGCGCAGAATGGCAACTTGGGTTTCGAGAGCCGACTCGTAATCGAAGTCAGGATAATTGTTCTCGATTCCGTCCTTGAATCCCAAGACGTTAGGAACTTCGGGAAAGATCGCAACCTTCGATGTGGCTTGGTAGATGCGGGTCTGACTGAGGACAGCAATGGCAGACAGCGAGAAAACAATGGCGAAAGTGGCCAGCATCACCCATTTCCGCTTCTGCAAAATTCGCCAGTAGCGGAGGATTGGGCTATGTTCCTGAGCAAGATGGGGGTATAGGGCGCGGCGACTTTTTTCGAAGAGTGGGAGTTCGACCGGTTCTAGCGCTTCCGATCCGCCGGAGCCGTTGTTTTTTGACTGCAAGTCCCTCAATTGGTCCCCAGAAATCTGTTCAAGTTCGTCGTCCCTCTGTGAAACCTGTTCGGTCTCAGGAATAGGCGAATTTTAACATCTCTCCTCGCGTTTTCATCGGACAACTTTTGCATGTTTTCAGCGGCGCAGACTTGCGGCCACGCCTCTGCCGATAGAGCCAAGATTCGCACATCTGGGATTCTGTACGCGCTCTCTGTCGAAAAGGCCCTCCGTAGGGATTTTTCTCGATGATTCTTGTTGGTGTTTCCAGAGAGGATCGACCCACAAGGTGATCGTTTTCCGCATACTCGTTGTGATCGTGCCCAATTATTGCGAGCGTGACTTCAATAAATCCGCAGAGGAGCACCTTTCCAGTTTGGGAGTACCGATTCCTAAAGAGCCAGCCTCCCAGCGGGCATTCGGGTTTCAAGATCCCGCGGTCCAACAGAACATGGTTGAGCCTGAGCGCCGATCCCGCGAATTCCATTGTGGGGCATCTGCACTCTCTGCGGGAATCTTTACGGACGTTTTGACGATCGGAAACACACATACCATATTTTCTTAAAGAGTTCTGATCTCCCGACTGTGCCGAACGCCTAGTGTAGCCGGGCAACTTCATAGAATTAGATTCTGAGAGATCGCCCGGCGATTGATCAAAAGGCACTGCCGGGTTTAGCCAGAATGAAGGAATGAGGGCCGCCTTACTGAGGTACAATGCTTCAACAGGGCAGTTTTGAAAATAGAGGACCGCGCAGTTTCGGTCACACATTTATTGGCAGATAGAGCTATTCGGAGGGGGTGTGGGGGTGTGGTCGGAGAAAGTCTGTTCTTCCGAAAGTCGAATCCCTCTTCATTTCCGCGGTGAGCCAGATCTCGATCCTCATCGGTGGTACGCCTTATACGTTCGATCGCGACATGAAAAAACGGTCGAAAACAGTCTGAGAGTCAAGGGTTACAGTGTTTTTTCGCCGTCTTATCGGACGAAACGCAAGCGTGTTGATCGGATCACCGAAATTGAGGTGGCTCTGTTTCCCGGGTACGTCTTTTGCCAATTCGACACCGACAAGCGCCTTCCGATTCTAATGACTCCAGGCGTGGTAGGAGTTGTGGGGCAAGGAAACAGGCCGCAGCCCGTGGATGACACCGAAATAGCCTCCATCCGAACTATTGCCCTTGCCGGACGTCCTGTTCAGCCATGGCCCTTCTTGAGAGTCGGTCAGCGGATCCGGCTCCACGCTGGTCCGTTAGCCGGTGCGGAGGGGATTTTCTTGCGGGTCAAAGATGAATACCATCTGGTCGTTTCCATTACTTTGCTTCAGCGCGCCGTTTCGGTCGTCATCGAGAAAGACGCTGTTGCTCCGTTGTTTTTCGGGGACCGTCAGACATCGTTCGAGAGTTAAGAACTGTCGACCGTATCGAGCTTCCTGTTCCTATACTGACCTTAAGTTTCGGATAGAATGGGACCACAATCATGAGTAGCGTGGAGCGCGGAAAACTGGAGCTCCGTAAAACTAGCCTCCAACAGCGAGTCCCTTTCAGACGATCCGGGTTAAATTTGGAGTCGGCTCGACGCAGGCGTTGACAGACACGCCTCCGTGGCGTAATGTCTGTAATTCCCAAAGCGAGACTGTGTGGGAGAGGGCGGTAGCTTGTCCAAATGCTACCCGCGATCTAGAATCAAATTCATCGATTTAAACTAAGGTTCACGTTTCAGTAAGCGAACGCATTCTTAGCGCGCTTCTATTTTCCTGCTCTGGTTTTGTTCGGGACCGTTTAGATCCCTCTGTATGTGCGGCATAAACGGCATTTTTGCGTACCACTCGGCTTCAAGCCCGCCGCAAGACACCGAGCTGCTTAAAACGCGAGAGGCGATGCGTTCACGAGGCCCTGATGGATCAGGCGTTTGGTGGAGCGTGGATCGGCGTTGCGGTCTGGGGCATCGACGGCTCTCGATCCTCGACCTTTCCGACCGAGCTTCCCAGCCAATGACAAGTGAGGACGGTCGGTTTGTCGTCGTGTTCAACGGCGAGATTTACAACTATCCTCAGCTCCGTACTGAACTCGAGACGGATGGCGCCCACTTCCGCACAACCTCCGACACGGAGGCACTCCTGCATCTCTACGCGCGTCACGGCGGCGAGATGGTACATAGGATCCGTGGGATGTTCGCTTTTGCGATCTGGGACCAAGTGCAGCGTCGCCTCTTCCTAGCGCGCGATCCCTACGGCATTAAGCCGCTCTACACGGCAAACGACGGCTGGACATTCCGCTGTGCTTCCCAGGTTAAAGCGTTGCTCGCGGGCGGACAAATTTCGAGCGACCCTGAACCAGCAGGCGTGGTCGGTTTCCATTTGTTCGGCAGTGTCCCCGAGCCGTTTACGCTATATCGTGATATCCGATCTTTGCCCGCCGGCCATACACAATGGGTCGATGCTGCAGGCGCGCGCGAGCCCAAGCCCTTTTCAAGTCTTGCCGAAGTTCTGGCCAAAGGCGCTGCAAATTCAATCTCGGCAGCTGAGATTCCTGAGAGGGTGCGTGACGGCGTTCTCGACAGCGTCCGAGCGCATTTGTTGGCTGACGTTGATGTCGGTATCTTCCTCTCTGCAGGCGTCGACTCCGGTGCGTTGCTTGGCTGTATGCGCGACGCGGGGTACCGCCAGATCCGCGCTATCACACTCGCTTTCGAGGAATTCCGCGGCACGTCGGAAGACGAGGCTCCGTTGGCGGCTCAGGTATGCGAGCGCTACGGGGCACGCCACGTCGTGCGGCATCTGAGCCAGCAGGAGTTCGTCCAGGATCTGCCAGCGATCCTTGAAGCTATGGACCAACCCTCAATCGACGGCGTGAACACTTGGTTCGTTTCTAAAGCGGCGAAGGAGGCCGGTCTCAAGGTCGTAATCTCGGGTCTGGGTGGGGATGAACTTTTGGGGGGGTATCCCAGCTTCGTGGATGTACCGCGCTGGCGCCGTCGGTTCGGCGGACTCGCAAGCGTGCCCGGGCTGGGGCGTTTTGCGCGCACGCTCATCGGTCGTGTCGCGCCCGCTTTTTCGCATGCTCGACCCAAGGCGCTTGGACTCCTGGAACATTCGGGTACTTGGGCTGGCGCATATCTTCTGCGCCGCGGCATGTTCCTGCCGCACGAGCTACCGGAGGTGATGGATCCCGAAATCGCACGCGAGGGAATGCGTAGGCTAAGGCCATTGCGTTGTCTCGGCGCGAGCCTTAAACCCGACCCCGGTTCCGACGTCGCGCGTGTTTGCGTCCTTGAATCGGTGCACTACATGCGCAATCAGCTTTTACGGGACGCCGATTGGGCGGGGATGGCTCACAGCCTTGAGATTCGCGTGCCACTCGTGGACTTCACGTTGCTTGGCGCGCTCGCATCCTCGATTCCCGCGATCACCAAGGGCGCGGGCAAGGCTGCACTCGCCGCAGCGCCGACCACGCCTTTGCCAAACGAGGTCGTAACTCGAGCGAAGTCGGGCTTCGCTGTGCCCACTGGCGCTTGGATTAAATCTGTTGTTGGTGACACTTCGTCGTCGATCGGACAGAAGCCAGAGTCTAAGGGTATTGTTTCCCGTCGCTGGTCGCAGGCTGTGCTAAACGGAGCGGGCCTAGCCAAGCGTCCATTGGAAGTCCACGCGTCATGAGGTCTTCGCCCGCAATGCTAGCGCTCGTGACGGATGCCTATGGGGGGCGTGGCGGCATCGCGCAATACAACCGCGATTTCTTCGGGGCGCTGGCCGAAGTGGGTCTCTCATCCATTACTGTCCTGCCTCGCCAAGCGCCCGATTCCCCGGTCATGCACGAAACAGTCGAACAATTGCCGGCGCGGGCTGGACGAATTGCCTATTCGGTCGCAGCCGTGCGAACTGCATTCTTCCAAACCGTCGATGTTGTGTTCTGTGGGCACCTCTTCATGGCGCCATTAGCCGCGCTGATCGCGCGGCTCAAAAGTGCAAAGCTCATCATTCAGGCACACGGAATCGAAGCCTGGCCGCAGCCGTCGGGGATTCAGCGCATAGCTACGGAACGAGCCGACCTCGTATTATGTGTCTCGCGCCATACGCGCGCAGCCGTGCTGTCCTGGTCCGCGATCGCACCCGATCGAGTCCTCGTCGTGCCGAACACAGTGAGGGAAGTCTTTACGCCCTGCGACGGCGCGACAAAGCGTGCTGCTTTGGCGGTCGAAGGCAAACGTATCCTTTTGACTGTCGGGCGAATGGACTCGCGTGAGCGCTACAAGGGTCACGACCGAGTGATTGCCGCAATCCCTGATCTCGTCGCGAAGGGGCATGACATCTGCTACGTGGTCGTCGGCGAAGGCGATGATCGCACCCGCCTCGAGGCGCTTGCCCGGGATGCCGGGCTGAGTGACCGAGTGCGTTTCCTCGGTGCGCAAGGCCTACCAAGTCTTATCGAAACCTACCGCGCAGCTGACTTGTTCGTGATGCCGTCAACCGGCGAAGGTTTTGGCGTTAGTTTTCTGGAGGCAATGGCCAGTGGTACTCCAGCGCTTGGCCTCGACATTGCTGGTGCCAAGGATGCGCTCGCCGACGGCGAGTTGGGAACAGTGGCCTCAGAAGCCGAACTGTCCGCCGCGATCTCACGCATTCTCAATCAACCGAAGCCTGATGCTGTCGACCTCTCAACTGCAGCGCACGGGCGTTTTGGTCGGAAGCAGTTTGCGAAAAATGCGCTGAACGTGTTGAATCGCTTGACAGAGACAGCTTGACATCGTGCTGTATGCCGGGCCAGACTCCAAAGGATCGTGCGAAAATTCACGACAACAAAAGGGAATCACTCTAAGGAAATGCAGGAACATATCAGGAATTATGTTGACAGACTCAACCGCGCCTTGACTTTAAATGCCATGGATCAGGTTGCGGAGCTTGGCCATGCTCTACGCGAGTCTTGGAGGATGGGTCGAGCCGTATACCTGTGTGGCAACGGGGGCAGCGCGGGCAACGCCAACCATCTGGCGAACGACTTATTTTATGGTGCCGGTGTCAGTAATGGCGGAGGCCTGAAGGTCGAAGCGCTCAGCGCCAATCCGGCTGTTCTCACATGTCTCGCAAACGATCTCGGCTACGAAGAAATCTATGCCGAGCAAATCAGGATCAAAGCAAATCCGGGCGATGTACTTATCGTGTTGTCCGGTAGCGGGAATTCTCCAAACGTAGTGAGAGCCTTGGAGATGGGCAACGCTAAGGGCATGAGAACGTTTGCGATCGTCGCGTTCTCCGGCGGCCCTTGTAAAAGGATTGCGCAGCATCCCATCCATTTCGAAGTCGAAGACATGCAGATTGCTGAAGATATTCAGTTAATCATCGGCCATATGTGCATGCAATGGCTCTGCGCCAACCCAATCAGTGGAGGCATCGAAAGTTCTTCCGATGTGTCGGCACTTGGCAACGTGAGTTAGTGTTTATTGCCAGGCTCGGCCTCCTTCGCTCCATGCATCATTTCGTCACTGGCGTCGCAGGTTTCATCGGAAGCCATCTGGCGGATTGCCTCCTGGGATCGGGCGATCGTGTGAGCGGCGTGGATGATCTTTCGCTGGGCAGGTTGGCGCATCTTGAGCAGGCGCGTCAAAGCGCAAGATTCCGTTTCTATCAGAACGACATCAGCCGTCCGGAGCAAGCCTTGCAGAGCCTTCACGCCGCTTGCGAATGGGGAGGGACGCCGGACATCGTCTGGCACCTCGCAGCCAACAGCGATATTCCCGCCGGAACCGCCGATGCCTCAGTCGATTTCGGAAGGACGTTGCAGACTACATTCGCAATTCTTGAGGCGGCGAAATCCACTGCAGTCAAGAAAGTTGCCTTCGCTTCCAGCTCGGCAGTTTATGGAGAGCGCAGTGATCTTCTCACGGAGAATTCCGGTCCACTGCTGCCGATCTCGAATTACGGCGCGACCAAACTAGCCAGCGAAGCTTTGCTTAGCGCCGCCGCGGAGTTGTTTCTTGAGCGCATCTGGATTTTTCGTTTTCCGAATGTGGTGGGCCCGCGTCCGACGCATGGGGCGATTCTCGATTTCGTGAGGCGTCTCGCCGGTCGCCCGGCAAGTCTGCGGGTTCTAGGCGACGGATCGCAAACCAAGCCTTACTTGCACGTATCAGATTTGATTGCGGCGATGCGTTTTATCGTCGCGCACGCAACGGATCGGCGGAATGTCTATAACATTGGTCCGGAGGGCGAAGGCACCAGCGTGGCCTTCATCGCGGAGCAAACCGTCGCGCGCGCATTGCCGGGTACTCCGCTGTCCTATACCGGTGGAGACCGGGGCTGGGTCGGCGATGTGCCCCGCTTCCGTTACTCGACAGAGCGGCTCGCTCAACTCGGCTGGCGGCCGGGGCTGACCTCCGACGAGGCCGTGCTTCGCGCCATTGACGACATAGCCAGTTCATTTCCTCGATGACGAATCGTCCTTCTGCGCTTTCGAAGACCGTGGTGCCGTCGTTACCGGCGACCCCGAATCATCTTGTGATCGTCGCTGGAGGACGAGGCGTACGTTTGGCTTCCGTTATTGGGGACTCACCGAAAGTTCTGGTTCCCGTTGGAGGCAAGCCGGTGCTGCAGCATCAGATGGAACTCGCAGCGGCGGCGGGAATCAAGGAAGTTTCGATCTTTGCCGGACATCTTGCCGAGAAGATTCGCGACTTCGTTGGCGACGGTTCACGATTTGGGCTGAAGGCTCGCATCTTTACCGAAGACGCTCCCCTGGGGAACGCGGGGGCGATTCTGCAATCGCTGGATTTACTTCCCGAACATTTTTTTGTCGTGTATGGCGATCTCATGATGGCGGTCGATCTCGAGCGGATGGCGAAGCGGCACATCGAGCGCGAGGCCGATCTCACGATCCTGGCGCATCCCAACGATCACCCGCACGATTCGGATCTCGTCGAGACCGACGCGAACGAGTGGGTGACTGCGATTCACGCGTGCCCGCATCCGATGGGCCAGTGCTTTGACAACCTGGTGAACGGCGCGGTCTACGTGGCACGGCGCGAAGCCCTTCGTCCATCGGCCGCAGTTTCGGGGAAGCAGGATTTCACCAAGAACATCATGTCGGGACTGCTTGCCAACGGTGGCCGCGTGCTGGCCTACCGGTCGAGCGAGTATGTGAAAGACATCGGCACCCCCGCCCGGCTGCAGCGGGCGGAGGCGGATTGGCAGGCGGGAAAAATCAGCTTGCAGAATGCCGGCAAAGGCCAGCCCGCGATTTTCCTGGATCGCGACGGGACGCTGAGCGTCGAGAAGGGATATCTGCGAACACCGGAGGAATTGCAACTGCTGCCGGGAGTGGGGGCGACGTTGAGAGCGCTGCGGCAGACGGGATTTCGCCTCGTGGTCCTGACGAATCAACCTGTGATCGCGCGCGGCGAGGCGACCGAGCGCGAGGTGGCGGCGATCCATCGAAAGTTGGAGTGGGAGCTGGGAAAAGAAGGCGCGTACCTGGATGCGATTTATATTTGTCCGCACCATCCGGATCGTGGCTTTCCGGGCGAACGTGTCGAACTCAAAACGCCTTGCGAGTGCCGCAAGCCGGGCACGAAGCTCTTTGAACAAGCGTGCCACGATTTGGGAATTGATGCGGCGAACTCGTGGATGATCGGCGATCAGTCGCGGGACATCGAGATGGCCCGGCGGGCCGGGTTGCGATCGGTTCTGGTGCGGACGGGCGCGGCTGGGCGCGACGGCAAGTTTGCAGCTTCTCCCGATCACATCGCCGATGATCTCACGGCGGCCGCAGCCGTTATCCTGCAAAGCCCACACAAGGCCCAGTGATTATTTCCCAGACCCCGTTGCGCGTCAGTCTTCTGGGCGGAGGTTCCGATCTGCCGTCGTACTATCGGAGAAATGGAGGTGCTGTGCTCTCGGCCGCCATCGACCAGTCGGTCTACGTGACGGTGAGCCGCAAGTTCGATGATGCGGTTCGGGTCAGCTATTCCCGCACGGAGGAGGTCACTCGCGCCTCCGAGGTCGAACATCCGCTAGTTCGCGAATCGCTGGCGCTACTCGGAATCGAGGGTGGAATTGAGATCACGTCGGTAGCCGACATTCCAGCACGGGGAACAGGCCTAGGCTCCTCAAGTTCATTCACCGTAGGACTGCTTAATGCTCTTCACGCCTACTGCGGTCGACATGCAACGGCTGACAGGCTGGCAGAGGAAAGTTGTCTTGTGGAAATCGATCGATGTGGCGAGCCAATCGGGAAGCAAGACCAATATGCTGCGGCCTTCGGAGGGTTCAACTTCATTCGGTTCCATCCGAATGACACGGTTGAAGTTACAAAAGTGGTCTGCCCGCAATCGCTAGTCTCTGAACTCCAGTCTCGGCTGATCTTCTTTTACACCGGTGTTACCCGTTCGGCATCGTCCCTGTTGCGACAGCAGTCAGCCGATGTTGCGAATCCAGGTGCGAAGTCGGACGCGACATCGCACCTGGCTAACCTTGCCGAGCAGGCGTTTTTCGAGCTTTGCGGTGGAAAACTGGGATCTCTTGGCCCAATGCTTAACGAAGCCTGGCGGACGAAAAAACAGATCGCCGATGGAATCAGTAATGATCTCATTGATCAGGCATATGAAGCAGCGATTCGCGCCGGTGCCGAAGGCGGCAAACTTCTGGGAGCGGGTGGCGGCGGTTTCTTGATGTTTGTAGCTCCTCCGGAGCGGCACAACTGTATTCGGACGGCGCTCCGATCAATGCGCGAAACGCCTTTCCGATTTGTTCCCCACGGTAGTCGCATCATTTTTGTGCACTGAGGAACTGTCTTGTCGGCAATAGAAATCATCATTGAACCTGGACGTGCTGAGAAAAACTATTGGCGCGATCTATGGCGCTATCGGGAACTCTTTCAGGTGCTAGCCTGGCGCGATTGCGCGGTGCGCTACAAACAGACCGTACTTGGTATCGCATGGGCCGTGATCAGGCCCGTGCTCGCGATGCTGATCTTCACCGTTATATTTGGCCGGATTGCCAAACTGCCAAGCGGCGGCGTCCCCTATGCACTAATGGTGTTTGCGGGATTGTTGCCCTGGACGTTTTTTGCTACAGGATTGTCTGATGCCTCCAACAGCCTCATTACGAATACGGGCTTGGTCAGCAAAGTGTACTTTCCGCGAATGATCATGCCGACTGCGACCATCGCGGCAGCCTTCATCGATTTCTTCATCGGGCTATTCATTCTGGCGACCATGATGGCCTGGTATCACATCTTGCCATCCTGGCGAATTGTGCTGTTGCCAATTTTTGTTTTGTTGGCGTTCCTGGCGGCTCTCGGCCCGAGCCTGTGGGTGACGGCGGTCAATGTGAAGTATCGCGACTTCCGCTACGTCATTCCATTTCTGGTTCAGTTCGGCCTCTACGTTTCGCCCGTCGGATTCAGTTCGAGCGTCGTGCCGCAAAAATGGCGACTGCTGTACTCGCTGAACCCGCTGGTCGGGATCATCGACGCTTTTCGCTGGTGCGTCCTTCGCAGCAGCGTCTACTGGCCCGGAGTCGGCATGAGCGTCGTGGTCGTAGTGGTGTTGCTCTGGCTTGGGATTCGTAAGTTCAGGCAAACAGAGAGGACTTTCGCCGACCTGATTTAAAACTCCGCGCCAGCGCCCGGGTGCATCGTTCCCCAGTATGCGAAACGAAGTCGTCATCAGAGTTGAAAACCTCGGCAAGAGTTATCTCATCGGCCATGAGATGGCCAACGGACGAAGTCATGAGTCCCTCCGTGAAGCCGTCGGACGACAAGCCAGGAACATTGTCCGAGCCGCGCTCGATGTATCGCGGGGACGGCAGATCATCCATGGAAATAAGATCGAGGAATTCTGGGCGCTGAGCGACGTTTCCTTCGAGGTCACTCGGGGGGAGGTGTTGGGGATCATCGGCCGGAACGGGGCGGGGAAGAGCACGCTGCTCAAGATCCTGAGCCGGATCACCGAGCCCACCCGGGGGCGCGCCACCATCAAGGGCCGAGTGGCGAGCCTGCTCGAGGTCGGCACCGGCTTTCACCAGGATCTAACCGGCCGGGAGAATATATACCTCAATGGCGCCATTCTTGGCATGAGCCGGGCGGAGATTAAATCAAAGTTCGATGAGATCGTAGATTTTGCCGAGATCGAGAAATTTCTCGATACACCGGTCAAGCGCTACAGTTCAGGAATGTACGTGAGGCTGGCGTTCGCGGTGGCGGCCCATCTTGAACCGGAGATACTGATCATCGATGAAGTGCTGGCCGTCGGCGACGTGGTTTTTCAAAGGAAGTGTCTGGGCAAGATGAAGACTACGGCGAACTCGGGCAGGACTGTTCTATTTGTGAGCCACAACATGCAAACTGTCGCTGGCCTCACCGAGCGGGCAATTCTGCTGCAGGGCGGCCGAATGGTGGCGATGGGCAAATCCGACGAAATCATCGAGCAATATCTCGCGGAACAGGGACCGACCAACACGGTCTACCAGCAGACCGCTAGCGGAACGCATCCCGAAATCACTCGCGTTGAGCTGCATACCAGTCGCTCTGGCCAACTCCAGCAGTTTGGGAAGCCGATGACGATCGACGTTGAGATTCATGCGCCGGAGCCAGTTCCCAATGCTGCTGTTTCATTCCAAATCATGACAAGCAGGCACCAACCGGTGCTGCATGTCCTGAACTTGGATAGCGAGGTCCCCATGCTGCGCTCGGCCGGGACGCATAGACTCAGGTGTTTGTTCCCGAGGCTCCGCCTTTATCCGGGGACTTATTATTTGAATTTCTATCTTGGGGCGAGCGAACCGCGAAGAGTGTTGGAAGCACCACATCAGATCTGCCCATTCGAGGTAGCCGTGCTCGACGAAGTACGGGAATTCTACTGGTACCCGGACAATGCCTTATACGTCGAGGACGTCCAATGGACTTCACAGGTGATCGTAGCGGAAGGCGCTTCTGGCAAGCCGGTTTTGCAAGTGCATAGTGGACTGCAAGATTGAACCAAAATTTTTTCCTCAACTGACAGGGTCATGACGACGCCCACATTGGAGGCGGTGCAGGCTTATTACGACGAACGCGTCGACGGCAAGATTCGCGACTTCACGCACCCCAATCCCCGAATCGAGGCGGCTGTTCAGTTGGTGGCCGAGTGGGCGCCGCCAAAGCCGAAAAGGATTTTGGAGATTGGCTGCGGCATCGGTGCGACCTGTTGGAGGATGGCGCGGGCGTGGCCGGAGGCTGAGGTCATCGGTGCCGACGTGAGCTCCATTTCTATCGAAGTCGCCAAGACATGCTTTCGGCGTCCTAACCTGAGCTATCGAGCCGGGCTGGTCAAAGAGGGAGTTTTTGTCGGCAGCTTTGATCTTGTGCTGCTCATGGACACGTATGAGCACATCGCCCGGAACGACCGCCCGACCCTTCACGCCGCGATCAAGTCGCTCCTATCTGACGACGCAAGGGTCATCATGACGGTTCCGACTCCGGCCGTGCTGAGTTATCTGCGCGAGGAAAGCCCGTCCGAGATTCAGCCAGTGGACGAAGACGTATCACCTCAGGACTTCGTGGAACTTGCCAGGGAAACCGATACCCGATTACTGTACTACAGGGAAGTGGGAATCTGGCATTTCGGAGACTACGCGCATGCTGTGGTCGGACGTTATCAAAGCATGGCCGATGTGAAGTTGCGCGAGTATAAGCCTGCTGGTGCGGAGGCGCTGAAACAGCATGCCAATCGCCTGCTGGGCCGCTGGCAAGATCTATCAGCGGCACGCAGTGACTATCTCGGCTCGGACGTGCTGCGTCCCACCCCCCGTCGTTTCGACGAGCGTTTCAGAGTGAGTGCGAGCGTGCGCAAGCGCCTTGTGTCTTCATGGTTGCGATGGAATCCCAGGAGGGCCGGTTCCTAAAATCTACCGCCGCCCATCGCAGATGGATCTCTATCTCGCCCCACCTTGCCGCCCGTCGACGTTAGACAGTTTCGGAAATCGCAGGTTGTTGTTGCGAACGCTGAAGGGAGCGCTGGCAAATTTTCGCGGCCGCCTGCTCGACGTGGGATGTGGCCATCAGCCATACCGCAGCCTGCTGCTCGCGCCGCCATCGCTGGCCACTGACTATATCGGCTTGGACCTTGCCGACAACCTCTACCAGCCTCCGGACCTGGCCTGGGACGGAAAGCAGATTCCGCTCGAGGATGCGAGCGTGGACAGCGTGTTGCTTACCGAAGTGCTGGAACATTGTGCCGATCCCGAGGCGGTGCTCGGCGAGGTCGCGCGCGTGCTGACGGCCGGAGGTTTTTTATTCCTCACGGTGCCTTTCATATGGCCGATCCACACGGTTCCGCACGATGAATTCAGATACACGCCGTTTGCGTTGCGCCGCCTGCTGGAGCGAAGTGGATTTCCGAATCCGGTCATCGAAGCGACGGGCGGCCGTCATGCCGTGCTGGCGCTGACGCTCGGGCTGTGGGTTCGGCGCCGTCCGCTGGCCTCGCGGGTTCACGTCGTAACGCGGGCCGTGCTCTCCATTGTGTTGTGGCCCGTGATCTGGCTGCTGTTGAAGATGGACAAGCGTCCGCCGGAGTTTGAGGAAAGCACAATGATTGTCGGCCTCAGCGCCCAAGCGTTCAAGATTCAGTGACCCAAAAGCTTGCGATCTTCACTCCTCAACTCGGCACTGCCAGCGAGACTTTTATTCGGCGGCATGTCGAGGATCTGCTGCCCGGACGCACGGTCGTGGTCGCGCGAAACTCCACGACGCCGTTCGGCGGCTATTGGCGTCCGCAATGTCCCGTCCTGTTTCTGGATCGCTGGGCGCTGCGGTTGCCGGTGCGGCTTGCGGTCCGGATGGGCGTGTCGCAGGCGCGCCTCCGCGATTCCACGATCGGGCGGTTTCTGCAGCAGCATGGCGCCACAGTGATTATGGGCGAATATCTTGACCAGTTTGTGGATTTCATTCCTCTTCTGGAGAGCATGCGGCTGCCCTATATTGTGCAAGCGCACGGCATCGATGTGAGTGCCGCGCTGCGGAGACCTGGGTTGGCCGAACGGTACCGGTCGTACGACTCGGCGGCGGCGGTCCTGACACGCTGCGAATTCCACCGCAAGCGCCTGATCGACCTGGGACTGCGGGCCGATCGAGTGCGCATCAATCCCGGCGGCGTGGACATACCGGAGCAGATCCCCTCGCATCCTGCCGACGCATCCAAGCGGTTTCTCGCCGTCGGTCGCTTCGTACCCAAAAAGGGACCGATCTACCTGCTCGAGGCGTTCCGGTTGGCGGCCTCCCGCGATGCGACGATCACGCTCGATTACATCGGCGGCGGAGAATTGTTGCCGGCGGCCCAACAACTGGTAAACGCGTGCCGGCTGAACGATCGCGTGAGGCTTCACGGGCCGGCGAAAGATGACGTCAAGTCCCGGCTCGCGCAGGAATGCGGCGTTTTCGTCCAGCACAGTGTTACCGATCCCGAAACCGGAGATGAGGAAGGCCTGCCCGCGGCCATTCAGGAAGCTATGGCGCTAGGCATGACGGTCATCAGCACCCGGCACGCGGGAATTCCCGAAGCGATCGAACATGGCGTCTCCGGTTTACTGGTCGAGGAGAGGGATGTCGAGGCGATGGCGGAAGCGATGGGACGCGCCGCCAGCGATCGAGCACTATGCGCCAGGCTCGGCGCCGCGGCTCACGCGAAAGCGAAGGATCTCTACTCGTGGCCAGCTGAGCGGGCACGTTTGCTCGCCGCTCTCGAGCGCGCAGGGTGAAATCGCGGCGAGAAAAAAATGGGCCCATCATTGCAAATGGATTCACGGAGAATGCGTCGCCTGGCCAGTCTGCTCTGGAAGCAGCGAAAGTGCCCATTCTGCGGATGGTATGGTTTCCGATTCGAGCCGTTTGGCAACAGGATGACGCACCGCGAGGACGCGCAATGTTCTATATGCGGCTCGCTGGAGCGTCATCGGACGGTGCTTCTACTGCTGCGCGGCAAAATACCACCAAACCAGAAAGTCCTGCACGTGGCGCCGGAGCCGTTGTTGATTCCCTGGCTGGTTTCCTGTTCCTGCGAGTACCTGAACATCGATCTTTATAATCCCGCCATGCGGCGAATGGACTTGATGAATATCGAGCTGCCGAATGAGAGTAATACCCTTGTCTGGTGCTCGCATGTGCTTGAGCATGTTGCGGACGATCGCAGGGCGCTGTCGGAAATGTTCCGCGTGCTGGCGCCCGGAGGCATGTTGATCCTGCAGGTCCCGATTCGCGGCGGGGAGACGTTTGAGGATGCTGCTGTGACCTCGGAATCGGAGCGGCTGGAGAAGTTCCTGCAGGAAGATCACGTCCGGCTCTACGGGCTGGATCTTCAGAAGCGCATTGAGGAGAGCGGATTCGCTTGCGAAGTGCTCTCCAGCGCAGGCCTACCAGTCGCTGAACAAATTCTCTATTCGCTCAGAACGCCGCTCTATCGCGAGGTCTTTGTCTGCCGGAAACCAAGGTGAACGTACAGCCTGTAGTTTCCATCGTGACCCCGACTAAGAACCGACTGGCACTGCTGCGCGAAACCATGGATTCGGTAGCGGCACAAACCTTCCTCGACTGGGAACACCTTGTTGTGGACGACGGATCGGACGACAGCACGCCGGACGAGGTTCGAACGCGTGCTGCTGCCGATCCGCGTATCCGCTATGTTCAGAGGATGAAGGACAAAGCCGGCGCGAACGTCTGCCGCAATCTGGGCATCGCGGAAAGCCGCGCCGCGCTCATCATCCTGCTGGATTCCGATGACCTGTTGAGGCCGCAATGTCTCGAGCGGCGCGTCGAGATCATGCAGCAGAATCCGATTCTGGACTTCGCTGTATTCCGCGCTGGCGTTTTTGTTAACTCAGTGGGCGACCTGAGCCGCTTGTATCATTCGCAGAATCCTGGCGACGATTTGCTGCGATTCCTAACTCTGGAGTGTCCCTGGCAGACCTCGGGGCCGATTTGGCGGCGCGCCTTCCTAGATAAGATCGGCAGGTTTGACGAGACCGTGCTCAGCATGCAGGATTTGGAGATGCATGTGCGGGCCCTCGCCATGCGCGGCAAATATATCTGTCTTCCGTATACCGATCATGACATCCGCGGGCAGGAAGACGACACCAAGACCAGCATCCGACATTTCAAGGATCCTGTTTACATTGAGGCTGCGGAACGAGTGCATGAGAAGCTTCTGGATGTTCTTCTGAAGAGAGGTTTGCTCACATGGAGCGGCCAGCGAGCACTCCTGGGGCTTACGTTTGGGACGGCCGAAAACTGGGTGCGCTCGAGGCGACTGGTCCATGCTATGCGAGTTTGGAAGCGGGGCTGTGCTCGGCACCGTGCCCGCCTGCCGTTGCAGATTGCCGGGCTGTTCATGATTAGTATATTGCGACTGAGCACGACGCAGGAGGGAGTCTGCGGGCGACTGGTCAATAAATGGAAAGGATGGGTACGTTTCCGGCAGGAACCGGCGCTATTGCAAGGGCCGGATGAAAGTCTGCCAGAGAATTTCGGATGACTCCCCTTAAGCAGCATCTGCTCCGCCTGCTCGGACGTGGCGATCCAGGACACCCTTACATCGTTCGTGCGCATCGACTGAGACGGGTCATCCTTCGATCTGACTTACGGCTGCGAACCGACTACCTTCGCAAAACGGCGACGCCTAAGTTGCACATCGGAGGCGGTTGGCTGCTGCTCGAGGGTTGGTTAAACGCAGATATCGAAGTTATTCCCGGGGTCATGCGCATGGACGCCACCCGGCGATTTCCATTCGCAGATGAGACCTTCCAATACATTTACAGCGAACACATGATAGAGCACGTGCCCTACGAAAAGGGCACGTACATGTTGCGGGAATGTTGCCGCGTCATGCGGTACGGAGGCGCGATTCGTGTGATCACGCCTGATCTGTCTGCCATCCTCGGATTGCAAGGCCGCGACCTGTCTGCCGAGCAGGAAAGATACCTTCTGTGGTTTTGTCAGACGTTTGTGCCGGAACGCGCTCCCAGCGCTGCGTTTGCGATCGATGCAATGTTTCGCCTTTGGGGGCACCAGTTCATTTACGACGAACAAACGCTGGCCGATGCGATGCGTCTAGCAGGATTCAATTCCGTCACTCGACTCCCTATAAGTCAGAGCCATCATCCCGATCTACAAAACCTCGTAAATGAGCAGCGCTATCCGGAAGGCTTGCTCAATTTTGAAAGCGTGACCCTGGAAGGAATCAAGACCTAAGATCCGATGATTGATTGTGTTTACATTGCGGCTTGCGCGCGGGACGCCCGCTTGACTCGAATTTGCGTTGCGAGCATTCGATACTTTTATCCCGACATCCCGATCCGGCTTCTCGCCGGAGACATCCTGCAGCGCGGATTGGCGAGCGAACTGCATCGCTATTGGGGAGTCGAGTTGGTGGATCTTCCGGAAGGCGACTATGGCTGGGGACTGGTGAAACTCGAACCGCTGTTTGGTCCACCCGGCCAAAGCTTCCTGGTCGTAGATGTGGACACCGCCTTCACGGGCCCGGTGCTGGACGTGCGCGCACAAAGTGACGCGCCGTTTTTTGTGGACAACGAGCAACTGTCGGATGCCGATTTTAAGCGGCTTTATTATGACTGGGACAAGCTTCGCGAAATCGATCCGAAAGTGCAGTCGGCGCGTACCGCGTTCAATGTAGGCCAATGGTTTGGGACGACGGGCTTAGTGAAACGCGAGGAGTTTGACCCCTGGATTGAATGGGCGCTGCCTCGTCGTCTGCGTTATCCCCAATATTTCATGGGCGGCGATCAGGGCGTGATGAACTATGTCATTCTGCAAAAAGAGGCATTTGAGGGGCTGCGCATTGAACGCCGGACGATTATGCGATGGCCAGGGGAATCGATGGAAGGCTTGAACGCCGAGAGCGTCTCAAAACGGACTGCGCCACCGCGGATTATCCATTGGGCAGGCATGAAGAAGCCGGGCCTGCGGCATATGGCCGGCAGTGACATACTGCTCCTCTTTGAGAGGTTCTACTACACGCGGCTTCCTGCGGGCACGCTGCGAAGATGGTTCGCGATCTGCCAGCACTTCCTGATTCACTGGATGCACTGGGTAACAGTGCGGGTCAAGCTGACCTATCGCAGGGTTGACAAAGCGATCCTAGGACGTTTCTTCCCACGGGTAGATCAACCCGTCGGACCGTGAAACACTTCATCGTGAGCCGGCCCGTACTTATCCCAAGAGTCCGGCGTGTTCGCGAAATACTCTGACTCTCGGCTAAATTCATGAAACATATTGTTTGTACCGCAGTTATCCTTGCGTTTGCCTCGTGCAGTTCGCTGCAAGCAACAGCCAAGTCTGGCGCCCGCCATTTCGGGAAAACAGATCCGCTCGATGAGCGTGTTAGTGTTGCGCCCCAAAGTGTTGCCGAATCTGGTTCCACGGCAGACCCGGTCTTAAGAGCGAGCTCTCAGACTGGAAAGACTGCAGATATCCAAATCGGTAATGCGATTGGGGCTATGGCCCACCGCAGCGGAATCGTTTGGGCAGATTATTCGACGAATCAAACGTGGGCCGCTTGCCCGGCCTGGGGAACGCAGAATGTCACGCTGGTGCTCTATCCTGTCACCTACACCATAGTCACCAACTGCACGATTCCGACGAACGTGACTTTACAGTTTTCCCACGGTTCATGCCTGGCTCCAGCGGCTGGAACGACAACGACGATCAAGGGCTATTTCACAGCCCCCATGTCAAAGATCTTCTGTAGCGGAGTAGCGAGCGAAGGGTCAATCAGGCTGGCGTCCGTGAGCTCCAGCGACGGGGGAGGGCAGTCTTTAGTCGATGTTTATCCGGAGTGGTGGGGAGCTACAGCAGGCGATGCCAATGGAGCGACGAACACTCCGGCGATTCAGGCAGCCATCATCGGAGCATACGGGACTAGCCGGACTAACTCAACGGCTTACCCGAAGTACAACCGCATATTGCACTTCTCGAGCTTATATAACATCAATGCCGAACTTCACGTTTTTCATATGATCGGTTTTCGTTGGAAAGGAGAGAACCAGTTTGGCTCAGGATTGCGGCAACTCACCTGCGGGGCACGCATCATTGATGGGCAGTCGATAGCCTACGGACAATTTGAAAACCTGCGCTTCGAAAACGGTTGCGGTGGTAAATCGGGTGCAGCCTTGGTGGATCTGGATTATAGCGGCACCAAAGGACCAGACCTCAGCCTCCAGAACATTACGTTTTATGATGACTTCTTTGTCGGATCTGGCCTGACCGATGTTGGTGTGTTGATCGCCAAGAGTGGCGGCGGGGCTCAAGGCGATAACATCCGTTGTTATAACTGTTACTTCAATAGCTTCACGGGTGCAGGTTGGCAGATCGGGGGCGATAACACCGGCCGCAATGCCGGGCGCCGTTATGCTCAGAATGCCATTAAAGAGCAGATCATCGGCGGAGACATTCAAGGATGTCCATTGTACGGAGTGGCAGTCTACGGCGGAAGTATTGAGGTGGATGGAACTACGATGGAGAACGATTCCGCCGGTTTCGGTACCCAGACCGGATTCGATGTTTACTGCGAGTCTCCGCAAGATCGCTGTATCGTACGCAGCGTGCGGTCCGAAAGCCACAAACTCGCGGCGGGTAGTCCAATTTTGATCGAACACAGCCGCACTATCTTCCAGGCAGCACAGTGGTACTCGGCTGGGCGTAGCCTATCTATGGCGGCCACGTCATGGCCCGCGGGAACGATATTCTCGGGCACCGGACAAGGTGGGGATGGAAAGTACTATCAAATCAAAAAAGCCGGCAAATTCGGCGGGCTGGGATTAACCGTAGCCACCGACGGCAGTCCAACCACTATCAGCAACTCGACCGCGGCCTGGCCCAGTAATGCGTTTGCAGGGCAACAAGCAACGATTGTATCCGGTAAAGGCAACGGAGAATACTGTGTCATTACATCGAGCACCGCCTCACTTATTACTTGCGCCGCTGGGTGGGTTACGAACTACTACCAGCTGGCAATCGTCGACCCTGACCCGTCGAGTAAGTTTGTGGTTGAACCTAACTGGACCTCACACCCGACTAACAATGGTACCGTTACGTTCGCTTCTTTTGACTTCAACGTAATCGAAGGCAATGCTGGCGGTCCCATCGCTGATGGCGAGATACATGACGTAGTTGCCCCTGGGGGCCAGATCAAGATCGGTGGTCCTTACTCCGAACTCAAACACGTCTTCGTCTCACGAACCGACTGGAACGCGGGAGGCTTTGTGTTGGAAGACTCCCTTCAGCTTTCCGATTATGACGACATTTATATCGAGAAACCAGATCAGGATATCAATGTAGGCGGAACGACCAAACGCATTCCCTGGACATTCTTTCGCAATAGCGGCGGAAGTAGCTTCTTCTCAGGAGTTACCCAGAGAAACATGGGCACGAAGCCTATCTGCTGGAGTTACGGGCAAAACGGTGAAGGCCAATCTGCAAACGACGTGTGCATTGGTATACGGACCGACAATGATTCTCTTAAGTCCCCCGGGCGTGCGGTACTGGGAATCCTGGGCACGGTCGGACCGGTAACGCCGTTTGGTTCGAATCATGCTGGTGCTGATTTGCCGGTAAGTGGCGGCCTTTCCACCGGGAATGGCACGCCCGGTGGTATCAGCTTCCGATTGGGAGCAGCAGGGAAGTCCGGCAACCAAGTGAATGACAGTACCGAAGTATCCCGAATTGATGGTGACGGCTACAAGCTACCGTCTTACGCTTTTGCGAAGCTGCCTGCTGCTCCGAATGGATATGTAGTGTTTTGTACGGACTGTAATCCAGGATGCACCGCCGGCAGCGGAACCGGACGAACGTGCTTCCGAGAAAACGGAGCTTGGACACACTGAGACAGACGAACCGCTGAAACAGATGCGGAGACTGCGAGACCAGATCAAAAGAGGGCTAGGGGCACTAGGCTACCAGGTCCAGGGAACGCGGTATTGTCCGCGGCAGCTCCTTGATCCGGGACTCCTTCGTCGGCTGGAATTTGACGACGTTGTCTGCCGCCGGATGTTTGAGGTCGATCGGGAGTTCACCTTTATTCAGGTGGGCGCGTTTGACGGAGTTTCAACGGATCCCTTGCGCAAGTACATTCAGGCGTGCGGCTGGCGTGGAGTCTTGATAGAACCACAACCCCGGCCAGCTGCCCGACTGCACGAGCTCTATGGCGAAAGTGATCGACTTGTTATTCTGCAGGCCGCGTTGGATAGCAAATGCGGCAAACGCACCCTTTTCACGGTCGAATCCGACAGCGTCCCTGCGTGGGCCCTAGGGATGGCCTCCTTCGAGCGCGATAACATCATCAAAAACTCCTATTTGATTCCTGGGCTGGAGGCAATGATCAAGGAAATCGAGGTGAATTGCATAACCTTTGACGATGTTGTGCAGAAGCTCCCGTCGCCTCGGCTTGATCTATTACAAATCGACGCCGAGGGCGCTGACGGTTACGTTCTGTCCCTTTTTCCGTTTAACCGCGTTAAGCCGGCGATTGTTCATTGGGAGAGTAAGAATCTCACCAAATTTCAGCAGGAAGAGGCCTTGGATCTGTTGAGAGTGCAGGGCTATCGTTTTGCCCGGTCAGGGGATGAGGACATGCTGGCCGTGCTGGAAAACTGAGATCATGGTGATGGAAAGGCTTAGAAGGTATGCAGGCAACCTCGTGGACAGCGCAGTTCGCCGCGGCTTCGAGAATCCCACGCTCAAGCGATTTCTGGATATGTCGACGGAGCGGCATTGGCGTGCCAAGGCCCAGATCAGCCCCAACCCGCTTCTTCGGCAAGGCGAAAAGTTTTATTCACAAAATGACGAGGACGGTATCGTTAGCGCAATCCTGAAGCGAATCAACATAGACCGTGGAGTCTTTGTGGAATATGGGTGTGGCGATGGCCTGGAAAACAATACCATCCAGCTGTTAATGCGCGGCTGGAGCGGGGTATGGATCGGGGGGGCGGACCTGAACGTCCGGATTCCCACATCCAGTCGAACGCTTCAATTCGAACATGAGTGGGTTACCCTCTACAATTGCGTCGAACTGATGAAGCGTGGCATCGGTAAGATAGGTGCGACTAAGATAAATCTGGTCAGCATGGATCTAGATGGGAACGACTTTTTTTTTGCAAAAGCGATTCTGGAGCAAGGGTTTGATCCTGATGTGTTCATTGTCGAATATAACGGCAAATTCCCTCCACCCATTCGGTTTACGATTGACTATGATCCGGCTTATAACTGGTCGGGTGGCGATTACTTTGGAGCTTCGTTACAGTCATTCGTTGACTTATTCGAGTCGTTCGGGTTCCGGCTTATCTGCTGCAATGTCACAGGCGCTAACGCATTCTTCGTCGCAGGGCGCCACGCGGATTTATTCGCAGACGTGCCCAAGGAGACGGAGACATTATTCATGCCGCCGGATTATAACTGGTTTGTGAGGCGGGGACATTCTCCCGACCCACGATCGATAGAATATTTTCTGGGAAGAAATAGAGATGGACGTCAGTAGTCGCCCTTCGACATTGGAAATGCTGAGGAGTAATTGATTCCTACCGCTGCCGGCTTATTCGAGAAGGTGCCACGCATATTGCGTAGGCATAGTTTGATGAAGGCATGGATGCGCCTCACGAGAGAGGACCCCTTGCAACTTGTGCATATTCGGGACAACGCGCGCGGCTATGCCGATATGAGCGACGGATTCCTGCGCCTGATTGTGATTGAAGGAGACTACGAGAAGGACTTTTTCCGCATCGCCGATGCCTTGCTGGAAGAAGGTGGTGAATTCCTGGATGTGGGCGCGAATCATGGACTATTGAGCTTCGGGTTGGCGCGAAAGCTAGATCAGCGGGTCAGGTTTCACCTTTTCGAACCGAACCCGAAATTGCTGGAGTCCATTGAAAAAAGCCATAAGTTGTATCCGTCGATGCGAGCCGAAATCAACGCCGTGGCAGTTTGCGATGAAGACGGGACTATCTCGTTCGAAGTGCAAAGTGACCAGACGGGGGCGTCACACATTACAAAGGATGGTGGCATTCCCATCCGATCCATGCGACTCGACACATATCTCTTAGACAAGGGCGTGGGTCGTGTGGATCTCTTGAAGCTCGATATCGAAGGATATGAACTAGCTGCTCTTCGCGGTGCGGAGCTTGCTCTCAAGAACCAGAGTATCAAGGCGATTTACTTTGAATATTTCGAGAAATTCTTAGTGCGTGTCGCCCCACCTTCGAAGCTCATTGAGTTTATTGATTCGTTGTCTTATGAGGTGTGCTTCTGTCGCGAGGCCGATCTCATAAAGCAGGGAGATGCTCCAAAGGTTACGGTACGGCAGGGTCTCCCGGGGCATGGACTCCCTCTTCTCCCAATCGCTGGACGGCGAGTACCGTCAATGACCGATCTGCTCGCCATACCTAAAGAGAATCTGGTTCGCGTCTGAATTGTGAGTAACATGCTCTCCGTCGTAATTTGCACTCACAACTCGCGGCCGCCCTATTTTTCAAAGTGCCTCGAGGCATTGCACTCCCAGACTCTACCGCTGAGTTCTTGGGAACTCGTGATCGTGGACAATCGAAGCGACACACCGCTTGCGGATCGCATCGATCTCGCCTGGCATCCGAGCGCCCGCATGATTCGCGAGGAAACCCTCGGTCTTACTCCGGCTCGCCTGCGGGGCATACGCGAGTCCAAGGGTGATTTGCTGGTTTTCGTGGATGACGACAACGTGCTTGACGCCGATTTCCTCGAGACTGCCCGGCGCACCATCGAGGAAAGACCGTTTCTGGGATCCTGGAGCGGCCAATGCCGGCCTGCGTTTGAGCAGCCTCCTCCCGAGTGGACCCGCCGCTATTGGGGAAATTTGTGCATCCGCGAGTTTGAGCACGACGTGTGGTCCAATCTGCCGCGACTGCCAGATACCATGCCTTGTGGCGCAGGACTCTGCGTAAGGCGCGATGTGGCAGTCGCTTATCTTCATGTGCACGAGTCTGGCAAACGCTCCGTCCAGTTTGATCGCACGGGCACATCCCTCATGTCAGGCGGGGACAATGACCTCGCTGTATGCGCGTGCGCTCTCGGTCTCGGCGTCGGCCTTGTTGCCTCGCTAAAACTTACGCACCTGATTCCACCAGAACGTTTAACGGTGGATTATCTCGCACGTTTGGCAGAAGGCGTTCACTATTCTTCAGCCTTACTGGATTCAGAGTACGGGATCCGTAGGGACCAGCGAACGGCATTGGGCCGGGCAGCAGATTTTGTTCGGATCATGCGATTGAGGGAGCCTCATCGTCGGATATTGAAAGCGGCTTTCCGCGGGCGAGATCGTGCGGTGCAACAGCTCCTCGGATGTGAGGCTGTTCGTGTCGGCGGGGTAACGCAATGTCAGTAACGACAGCTTGGTGGCCAACCGCGGTCCAGCAGAGGCGCACGGACACGCAATGAAATCTGTCTCAAACGGCAGAGCGTTCGCTCCGCTTCTTCGATATTTCGTAGGGGACACAAATTTCACAATCGTTTCGAACAACTGCTGGGGAGCGCATATTTACCAAGCGCTGAGTATGGAATATCAAACCCCGTTCGTTGGCCTGTTTGTGCCGCCAAGAAGCTACCTGGATCTCCTGCGGCGATTTGACTACTTCATGCGATCTGAGTTGAGATTTACCAACGAAAGCAGGATGGCGTCGGTAAATATATGGCGAGATCGCGAGGGCCTGAACTATCCAATTGGACTGCTAGACGGGCAAGTGGAGGTTCATTTCCAACATTACACGGGCGAAGAGGAGGCGCGTTCGAAGTGGCAGCGTCGGTGCCAGCGGATCAGTCCTAATCCGGGGCGGTGGTTCTTCAAATTTGACGACCGTGAGGGTGCGACCGCTGACGACATCCGAGAGTTCTGCAGTTTACCTCTTGACAACAAAGTCTGTTTCACGCGAAGAGCCTCTAGCATGCCGACCATTGTGATTCCGGGCGAGCCAGAAGATACGCAGGTCTGCGATGGCGTCGCATTGTCAGGGATTTCCCGTCGCTATTTCAATACCTTGCGCTGGGTCAGCACACGGCCGAATCAGATTCCACTGCCTTCTCTTCTGTGAATGGCAGTTCTAATGAGGATTTCAGATCGAATGGCTCCGGAGAGCGTGGTAACACGCTGACGCCGGGGTCGCCTCGATCCCGGAAGTGGTGAACCTGATGAGGTTTCCGCACTGGTATCGAGAAAATTAGACAATGACATGAGAGTGCTTCACGTCGTCGAGAATCTAAATGGTGGTTCCGTTGAGACCTGGCTGGCTCGCATGTTGGCTCACGCCCGCAAACGGCAAGTTGACGTTGATTGGACTTTCTACTGCGCCGTGGGGCAGTCGGGGGCGAAAGACGAAGAGGTGCGAGCTCTCGGTGCCGGGGTCATTCATTCGCCCGTACCGATAGGGAGGAAGTGGGCCTTCGTTCGCGCGATGCGAGCCGAGTTGCAACGCGGGAAGTATGACGTGCTGCACTGTCATCATGATCTTGTCTCAGGTGTTTACCTTGTGGCTGCTGTGGGCCTTCGAATCAGTAAGAGAATCGTCCATGTACACAATGCGGATGAAGACGTACTGACACCCAGCATCCTCAAACAATTGATCATGCGACCTGTTCTGCGTAGAACATGCCTGATGATGGCCGACCGCATTGTCGGAAACTCCAACCACAGTTTGTACACCTTTATTGCTGGGCGGGATCGGCGGACAGGGGTGGACATTGTGCAGTATCTCGGCGTCGATTCCACTCGATTCGAAGTAGCTACAGGAGATCGATTGGGGTTCCGACGCGATCTAAGTCTGGCCGAAGACTCCCGAATTCTGCTCTTCGCCGGCCGGATGGTACCCGAAAAGAATCCTGTATTTGCCGTTGATGTTCTGGCTGAGATGCGTCAGCTTGACCCCACAACTGTGGGAGTCTTTGTGGGCGCCGGATCGCTCGAGGAGGTTGTCCGTCAGCGTTGCGGAGAACTGGGCCTCGGCAATTTCGTCAGGTTTCTCGGCTGGCGGGACGACGTGCCTGAAGTCATGTGCTGCAGCGACTGGTTTATCCTTCCCCACCCGGAGCACCCCATGGAGGGATTCGGAATTGCCGTCGTCGAAGCGCAGTTAGCCGGTCTGCGGATGCTTTTGTCTCGTGGCATTCTGGACGATCCCCTCCTGCCTACGGCCAGCTTCCGGCGGCTTGCACTTTCGGATGGGCCTAAGATATGGGGGCAAGCCGCGATGGAACTTGCGCAGCATCCGGCGGCCTCGCGGGCCGACGCGCTGGCTGCGCTTCGCCAATCGCCTTTTGAAATGGATACCGCGCTGTCCAATCTCCTCTCATTGCACAAATGAATGGGGGACAAGAGTGACATTCTTGTCGTCATCGCGCATCCAGATGATGAAGTGTTTGCCTCTGGGACGATTTGTCTGTGTGCCGAGAAGGGCTTCAGAATTGCGTTGGTGTGCGCTACAGACGGAGAAGGGGGATCACGCGATCTCTTGCCCAGCAAGCCGGACGTTCCTCTGGGAGTAATCCGTCGCCAGGAACTCATGCTTTCAGCCCACATACTGGGGGCGAGCGAGGTATGTTTTCTGCGCCAACCGGACAGTGCCCGTCCCGATGCCGAAGGCGAGGGTTCATGGGACCGGCCGAACCTGATCAGCACTTTGGGAAACATCATTCGGCAACATAATCCCGAACTCATCCTGGCCCATGGACCGCAAGGGGGGTACGGGCATCCCGCGCATCGATTGCTGTATCGCTGTGTCGCGGCCGCGGCGCAGGCGGTATCATTTGACGGGTCGATATTTTCATTCTGTGGCAAGGTCGACGGCGCCTTCTTTTCGTGGCATTTCGACCAACCCAGCGATGTCCTGGTCGATGCACGCATCTTCTTGCCCCGTCGCGCGGCCAGCCTCTCGTATCATCAGACACAGGTTGCTTACTTCGTGCAGCCGCGTTTTCCTCGCAGCGTTCGCAAGCTCGCATCGGCGCTGTTCGGATTCGCGTTTTCGTTCACTGTCGCCGGGCGGAAGCGCGTACCGATTGCGACTCCTACGAGATTCTTCGGCAAATTTCCCACGGAAGGGCTCGTCTTGCAGAAGGCCCCGGATCCCGGCCGAGCTCATTTTTTTCGGGAGCACTACCTGAATGACCACCGCGTTCAAATTAATCGCTAAAACTCTGTCGGGGCAGGTGCCGCCGAGGGTGTTGGTGTGGGGCTTATTGAATACGCTGAACCGCTCTTTTGGAACCGGAAACAGGAGGTTCGAGTTCGAGCGGCTTTATCTCGAGAGTCCCGATCCGTGGAATTACCATTCCAGCTCCTACGAGCGCCGAAAATACGAACGCGTTTTAGGCTGTGCATTGAAATGGAGGAGCGCGAGTGAAAGCGCGCTTGAGGTCGGTTGCAGCCTCGGCGTCTTTTCCCGGATGCTGACAGATCATTTCGATAAAGTCACTGCGGTCGATGTGTCAAAGGAAGCTCTGTCCGCGGCTACCCGCTACAATTCGGCCGCGAAAAACGTACGCTTCATGCATAGCGACCTGCAGTCGCTGGACACAGATGGCCAGTATGACGTCATAGTTTGCGCAGAAGTCCTCTACTATGTCCCGGAAAAGGACATCGAGGTTGTCTGCCGACAGCTCGGTAGATATTTATCCACCCGAGGAATCATTCTTCTGGTAACCGGCGTCTCGGGCGAGCAGCCGGAATCTCTCTATTTTGACGGTTGGGCCGATGTTTTCGCTGCTCGCTTCGGGCAGATGTTCAAGGAGATCGTTCAGGACCCAGTTCGCCCCTACTTAGTCGCTGTCTTTTCGCACCGTGCTTAAATCGATCGCGATGCCCTCAGGATCTGGCAGCACGCTCAAAGTTCTCCATGTTGTCGACACTCTCGGCATGGGAGGGGCAGAGACGTGGCTAATGGAACTGTTGAGGTTCTGGCATCGACAAGGAGAGAATCGGCCACAAATTGACTTCCTTGCGACCAGCGGCAATAAGGGGCTGTTTGATGATGAGGCTACAGCGCTTGGTGCAAGAATTTTCTATCTTCGCTACGGTCGATCAAATGTTATTTCGTTCGGACGTCGTTTGAGGCAGATCCTGAAACGCGGCGAGTATTCCGTCATCCATGATCATCAGGGGTACGCCAGCGGATGGCATTTTGCAATCGGGGCGGGGTTGCTGCCGCGCGTATGTGTGACCCACATTCACAGTGCCCTGCGCGAATTTGAGGCAGAACGGTTCATAGGCCAGATCGGAAAGCGTCTGGTCGGGCGCTATTCCACTCGGATCGTCGGCACATCGCGGCAGGTAATCACCGAATATGGGTTTGGTTCGCGGAGATTCGCCCACATCCCGAGGGTGGCCCTGTATTGCGGGTTCGACCCCTCGCGGTTTCTTGGGGATCGGTTGGCTGCGAAGGCTTCCATCTGTTGTGAGTTTGGCTGGCCTCTGAACGCCAGGATAATTTTATTCGTGGGACGGATGGACCCATCGGCCGATGTGAACGATTGGCGAAACCAAAAGAATTCAGGATTTGCCGTTTCGGTAGGGATCGAGTGTGCGCGCCGGGACCCAGATGTGCGGATGGTTTTTGCTGGGGAGCGCTCATTTGCTGTCTCAATTCTGGAGCAACGCATTGCCGCCGCCGGGCTGGAGGGGCATCTCCAGTTTGTCGGTATCCGCAAAGATATCGAACGGCTCATGCTGGCGAGCGATGTCTTGCTATTCCCCTCGCGGGGGGAGGGGCTCGGAATGGTTGCGGTCGAGGCGCAGGCCGCAGGACTGCCAGTCCTTGCGTCCACCAACGTCCCTGTCGAGTGCGTCGTCGTGCCGGAGTT
>Ga0209006_10000531_pt1 | contig 35794 bp, 31 predicted proteins | sample JacPin_JW_Ref_O2_FD_188567 | JGI IMG/M metagenome (GOLD analysis project Ga0209006, IMG submission 188567) | Forest soil microbial communities from Algoma, Ontario, Canada - Jack Pine, Ontario site 1_JW_Ref_O2 (SPAdes) (version 2) | ecosystem: Environmental > Terrestrial > Soil > Boreal... | reverse complement strand
CTGTTCGAGCGCGCGAGCCGGCCGAGGCTCACAGACGCTGTCGTCGAAGCCCAACTGGCGCGCCAGCGACTGCAACGCCGCCGGCGAGAGAGCGCGGCTGCTCGGTGGCACGGTGAACCACGCCCGCTCGGTGACGGGCAACAGCGAGGCGAGCATTGCGGCGGCGTCCTTGTCGTCGAGCACGCCCAGCACGAGCGCCAGCGGCGCCTTCGCCACCGCGTCGGGGAGCGACTGCACGAGCGCGCGGACCGCGTCCGGGTTGTGGGCGCCGTCTAGAACCGTCGGCGGGTCCTCGTCGATCAGCTGCAGGCGTCCCGGGACGGCCGTCGTGGCGGCGGCCTGAGCGATGGCCTGCTCGCTGGGCGCGATGCCGGCGATCTGCAGATACGCCTCTGCAGCCGCCCGCGCAGCGGCGAAGTTGCGCTGCTGAAAGGCGCCGCGTGCCAGCAGCTCGTTCGCCGCGGGTGCGGGCCCCGGCCGCACGATCAGCGCCTGGCGCTCCCGGGCAACTCGCTCGGCGACCTCGAGCGCGGCAGGCGCGAGGTCGGCGCCGAGTACGAGCACCGCACCGGCCTGAACCGCCGCGAGCTTCTCCTCGGCGATGTCGGTGACCGTCGGACCCAGCCAGCGCGTGTGCTCGAGGCCGACATTGGTGAGCACCATGACGGGTGCCTGCACGACGCTTGTGGCGTCGTAGCGGCCCCCCAGCCCGGCCTCGATCACGGCGACGTCAACCTCCTCTCGCGCCATCTCCCAAAGGGCGGCAGCGGTCAGCAGTTCGAACTGAGTGACGTGATCGTCCTCGGCGAGCGTGCGGTTCACGCGTTCCGCCGCCCACGAGGCCCGCCCGACGGCTGCCGCGAACGTCTGGGTGTCGAGCTCGCGTCCGTCGATCAGGACGCGTTCGCGGTAGGAGACGAGGTGCGGCGAGAGGTAGGCGCCGGTGCGCAGACCGTGATGCTGGAGGATCGCGGCCGTCATCCGCGTGGTCGAGGACTTGCCGTTCGTTCCGAGCACGTGGACGGCGGGGAACCGCCGCTCGGGCGAGTCGAGCACGGTCATCATCCGTCGCATCCGGTCGAGGCCGAAGCGCATCCCGAACAGCTCCAGGGAGCGCAGCTTACGCTCGGCCTGGGCCTCGGTCCAGATCGTTTCCTTCAGGGGAGGCATGCTTTCTTCTCTGGCTCCAGGCTCGAGCCGGGAGCTCCTACGCGTCGGAGTGCTTTCGCAGGTAGTCGATGAACACGGGACGCAACGCCTCGCCCAGCTCCCCCTCACCGCTGTGCAGAGCGTCGGAGATGATCCCTTTGGAGAACTGGACGTCGAACTCGGCCTCGCCCTCGTCGCCGCTGAGCGCCTCCGCGGCGGGGATCAGCTTCAGGAGGTTCCAGAAGAACTTGACGTCGAGATGCCTCTCCGCGCGTGAGATCGCGCGATCGTGCAGCTCCGTCGTGGAGAGCTCATCGAGCTGGTCAGCCATGCCGCCCTCGGGCGCCTTCCCGCCCACGCTCACGCTGCAGTGCGGTGCCGGCGGCACCGGCGCCCAGCGCTGGTGCCACGACGCAGGCTGCTCAACTCGCGCCTGAGGCCCTTGAGGTCGAGCTTGCCGGCCAGCTTACGCAGCTCTGCTCGCTCCTTGGAGCTGAGGTTGCCCCAGCGTCCGCCGGACTCGCGGACGAGACCGGACACACGTGCGCGGTCCTTCTCCGAAAGCGACTGCCAGTGCCGTCGGATCGCGAACACCGCCTGCGCCAGCGCGGCCCACGGCAGCGCTCTAACGCGTTGGCGCTTTGACTTCTTCGACAGCTTGCTGGACCGAAACACAATCGCGATGGTAGCGGGCGCGCGGCGCTCGCGGAGAGCCGGAGCTACGCCGACTCCTCACGCAGGGCGGAGTCCTCCGCGTCCTCAGGGGCGGCTTCGGTGACGAGCGTCGGCGTCAGCCCCTTCTCGACCGTCTCCTTGGTGACGACGCACTTCTTGACGTCGCGCCGTGAGGGAAGCTCGAACTGCACCTCCAGCAGGATTTCCTCGATGATCGAGCGCAGGCCGCGCGCGCCGGTTTCGCGCTCGAGACCCTTCTCGGCGACCGCGATCAGCGAATCGTCGGAGAAGACCAGCTCGATCCCGTCGAAGGCGAAGAAGCGCTGGAACTGCTTGACGAGCGCGTTGCGTGGCTCGACGAGGATCGAGACGAGGTCCTCGCGCGTGAGCTGGTGCACGGCGGAGACGACGGGCAGGCGTCCGATGAACTCGGGGATCAGCCCGTACTCGATCAGATCCTCGGGGAGGCACTGCTCAAACACTTCGCCCGTGTCCCGCTCGGCCTTCGCCTCGATCGCGGCAGCGAAGCCGACACCTTTGTGCCCGACACGCCGCTCGATCACCTTGTCGAGGTTCGCGAACGCACCGCCACAGACGAACAGGACGTTGGTCGTGTCGATCGTGAGGAACTCCTGATGGGGGTGCTTGCGGCCGCCCTGCGGTGGCACCGATGCCTGAGTACCCTCGAGGATCTTCAGCAGCGCCTGCTGGACGCCCTCGCCGGAGACGTCGCGCGTGATCGACGGGTTGTCGGCCTTGCGCGCGATCTTGTCGACCTCGTCGATGTAGATGATCCCGGTTTCGGCCTTCTTGACGTCGTAGTCGGCGGCCTGGATCAGCTTCAGCAGGATGTTCTCGACGTCCTCCCCGACGTAGCCCGCCTCCGTCAGCGCGGTCGCGTCGGCGATCGCGAACGGGACGTTGAGGATGCGCGCGAGCGTCTGCGCAAGCAGCGTCTTGCCGCAGCCGGTGGGGCCGAGCAGCAGGATGTTGGACTTCTGCAGCTCGATGTCCGAGTCGCCGGACATCATCATCTGCACGCGCTTGTAGTGGTTGTAGACAGCCACCGACAGCGTGCGCTTGGACTGGTCCTGGCCGACGACGTACTCGTCGAGCACCTCGTAGATCTCGCGCGGCTTGGGCAGGTTCTCTACGTCGAACGCGGGCGGGGCGGAGAGCTCCTCATCGATGATCTCGTTGCAGAGATCGATGCACTCGTCGCAGATGTAGACGCCCGGCCCGGCGATCAGCTTCTTCACCTGCCGCTGGGACTTGCCGCAGAAGCTGCACAGGAGCTGCTCGTTGGAATCTGTTGGTCTGGCCATATCCCTTGGTGCTCCCCGTGTCCCCCGAGCTAGTGCTCAGAGATGACCCGGTCAATGATGCCGTACTCCTTGGCCTCCTCCGAGCTCATGAAGTAGTCGCGCTCGGTGTCTTTGCCGACCTGGTCGAGGTCTTTGCCTGTGTGCTTGGCGATGATCTCGTCCAGGCGCCTGCGCACGTCGATGATCTCCTTGGCGTGGATCTCGATGTCGGTGGCCTGGCCCTGGAAGCTCGAGGAGACCTGGTGGATCAGGATCTTGGCGTTCGGCAGCGCCATGCGCTTGCCGGCGGCGCCGCCTGCGAGCAGCAGCGCGCCCATCGACATCGCGATGCCGACGCAGATCGTCTGCACGTCGGGCTTGATGAACTGCATCGTGTCGTAGATCGCGAGCCCGGCGTATACGGAGCCACCGGGAGAGTTGATGTACAGGGAGACGTCCTTTTCGGGATCCTCTGACTCCAGGTGCAGGAGCTGCGCGACGATCAGGTTTGCGATCTGATCGTCGACCGGGGTTCCCAAGAAGATGATCCGCTCGTTGAGCAGCCTGCTGTAGATGTCGAAGGCTCGCTCGCCGCGCGAGGTCTGCTCGACGACCATTGGGACAAGTGGGCTCATAGTCCTCGTCTCTGGCTCATAGTCATCGCCTTTGTTTCGCCTCGCCGACCGGATTCCTCTAGAAGGCTAGCGATCTGGTGTCCACAACTGTGTAGGTGCCTCTGCTGGATCTGCCTCGGCGAGCGCCGCCGAGGCCTGCTGCGCCTTCTCCGGCGTCCAGAGCTTCTCGCGCGCCTGCGCCTGCTCGGGGGCGATCGGCTTGGCCGCGGCGGCGATCGCATCGATCGCCTGACGCGCAGCCAGGTCCTCGCGCGCCTCCTCCAGCCGGCCCGCTTTGCCAAGTTCGGCGAGCAGCTTCTGCGCCTCGACGCCTTCGCGCTCGGCGGTCGGGGCGAGCGCTGCCAGCAGCTCATCCTCGGAGGGCTCGATCCCCTCGGCAGCGACGACCGCTGTGATCACCGCCTCGCGGCGGAGCGCCTGCTCGGCTTCCGGCTGCATCTCGGCGAGGATCTCGGCCTCGTCGCGCCCGACGATCTGAAGGTATGCCTCGCGTGAGATCCCGCGATGTGAGAGCGAGTGCAGCATCCGCTCCCACATCTCGCGCGCGCGGGCGGTGATGAGCTCGGGGGTGAGCGCCAGCGTCGCATTCGCCACGGCCGCGTCCAGGGCGGCCTGGCGAAACTCCCCCTCGATCTGCTGCTCGTCCTGCTCAGCCAGGCGCGTGCGGATGTCCTCGCGCAGCTCCTCGAGGTCATCGAAGCCCGCGTCGACCGCAAAGTCGTCGTCGACGTCGGGGAGCTCCTTGAGCTTGACCTCCTTGACGGTTATCTCGAAGGACGCCTCGCGGCCGGCTAGCTCCTGGTTGCCGTATTCCGCGGGAAACGTGAGCGCCACCGTGCGGGTCTCTCCGGCGCTGGCTCCCAGCAGTCCCTCCTCGAAGCCCGGAATCAGGTTGCCGGAACCGAGCTCTACGAGCTGATCGCGACCTTCGCCTCCGTCGAACGGCTCCCACACCAGCTCGCCGTCCGCCTCCGAATCGCCGGCGAGCGAGCCCACGTAGTCGACGACGACGAAGTCGCCCGCGGCCGCCGGGCGCTCGGCGGTCTCCAACCGCGCGAGACGCTCGCGCATGCCCTCGATCTCCTGCCCGATCTGCTCCTCGGCGACGGTGGGCTCGCGGCGCGCCACCTCCAGGCCCAGGTACTCGCCGAGCTTCGCGGTCGGCAGCACGCCGATCTCGATCGAGAACTCGAGCGGCTGTCCCTGCTCGGGGAGGTCACCGAGGTCGAGCTGCGGGTCGCCGACGGGCACGATCCCGGAGCTCTCGATCGCGTCGGAATACCAGCTGGAGAGCGTGTCACGAACGGCTTCCTCGAGTACCACCTCGCGCCCGATCCGTTGGATCACGAGCGGCGCGGGCACCTTTCCGCGGCGGAACCCCGGGAGCTTCAGCTCACGTCCGAGCTGCTGCGCCTTGCGCTCCAGCCGACCCTGGATCTCGCCCGGCGGGACCTCCACCTGCAGGCGCACGCGCGAGTCTCCGAGCTCGGTAAGGGTGGTCTTCAGGGCGACCGGCACCCCCGCCACGATACCGTGCCATCCGATGACGGTCCGCCCTCCCGCTCCGCGAAGCGCGCCGCTGCGCCGCCGCGCCGAGGCGTGGCTGTGGACCGGCCCTGCCGGTCACCTGGTGGGCGGGTCACTGGACCTGCTGGTAGCGCTCGCCCGCTACCGCATCGCGCGGGCGCGCGGCCGGCGCATTCGATAGCGCTCGGGCCGCGCGCACAGCGCGCCGCGGGTGAATCCCTCTTACGCCGCGGTAACGGCGCTCACGCCGTCGAACGCGAGCTTCACGCCGCGGGGGACGACGAGCACCGGCGCCGTCGCCGTCTCGATCAGATGTCCAGCGGAGGAGCTCAGCGAGACCTGACCCTGCGGGGCGTCGGGGCGCGAATCGACCACGATCAGGTCGACATCGTTGTTGACGACCGGGGCAATGCTCGCCCCGAGCGCAGTCGCGAGCGCCTCGGCACTCTCGCGCGCGCCGCCGTCGGCGTCGCCGACTGCCACGATCTGCTCCACGCGCTTGTGCTCGAGCTGCTCGGCCAGACCGACCGTCGCTACAGCCACCGCGGTACGACCGCCCTCGAGCAGGCGCTGCGCGGAGTTGCCGACGGCCACGTGGCCCTTTGCGGTGTGTGAGTCCGAGCAGAACACGATCACGTCCGCGCCCTCGCGCTCAGCCAGTGAGGCCAGGCCCTGAGGCGTGGAGCGGTCGATGATCACGTGGCGGGGCGCGCTCGGGATCCCGAGGAGCTCCACTCCGTGCTGAAGGACGCTCTCGGCCTCGACCCGCGCGATCTCCTCGCGCACGCTGTCGGTCTCGGGGTTGTGGCGTACGTAGGCCAGCGATACCTCGCCACCGGCGCGACCGAGGAGCTGGCCCAGCGCGATGGCGTCCTCCTCGTTGGCGGTGCCGTCATAGGAAACGATGATCTTGGTTGACATTTGGACCTTCTCCTTCTTTCGCTAGGCCTTACCTGGCCTGTGGTTTGTTCGAGTTCTTTCTTGTTCAATATCGCACTATCCTGCCATCAGCTCCAGTGATTGTTATGAACCCTGATATAAGTATAGCTAATGCTTAACGTGGCCAGGCTCAAGATCCTCACCGAGGTCGCCTACCGCGGTTCGCTCTCTGCCGCGGCAGACGCCCTGTCCTACTCGCAGTCGGCGGTCTCCCAGCAGATCGCCGCGCTTGAGGCGGAGACCGGGATGGCGCTGCTGGAGCGCCATCCGCGCGGCGTCACGCTGACGGCCGCCGGACAGACGCTCGTCGGCCACGCAGAGGGAATCCTCGCGCGCCTGGAGGCAGCCGAGGCTTCGCTCTCGGAGATCGCGGGGCTGCGCGGCGGGCGCCTGCGCATGGCCTCCTTCCCGACCGCGGGCGCCACGCTGATGCCGGTCGCGATCGCGACCTTCCGCGCCTCCTACCCCGACGTCGAGCTGACGCTCGCGGAGGGCGAGCCCGAGCAGATCCTCCCGCGCCTGCGCGCCGGCGAGCTCGACCTGGCGTTGCTGTTCGAGTTCGACGGCGAGACGCCCCTTCAGGAAGGCACCACGCGAACAGAGCTGCTCGAAGACCCGATGTCCTTGGCGCTGCCGCGTGAGCACGCCCTAGCGGAAAAGAAGGATCTGCGTCTGCAGGACCTCGCTGATGAAGCGTGGGTGCAGACCTCGCGCTCGAGCCCCTGCGCGCAGCACGTCGTGCGTAGCTGCCACGCGGCTGGCTTCGAGCCGAACGTCGCGTTCGAGAGCGACGACTACCAGACCGTCCAGGGGCTCGTCGCCGCCGGCGTAGGAGTCGCGCTGATCCCCGAGCTCGCCCTGTCGGTCGTGCGCGATGACATCGTGATCCGCGCGCTCTCCCCCGCTCCCCCGGTTCGCCAGGTGGTCGCGGCCGCCCCCGAGGGCGCGCGCCTCGTGCCGGCAGCGCCGGCGATGCTCGGCATCCTCGAACACGCGGCAAGGGCCCTGACGCATTCGGGGCGCCCGGCCGATTAGACCGGGCGCCCCGAAGCTGCTGCTAAGTCCTCGCCTCAGCGAGGACAGAGTCGATGCCTAGAAGCGGCAATTCGACTTGATGTATTCGGCCATCTTTTCGTAGCCCAGCGGTGTTGCGTGGATGTCCGGGCCATTTTTTTTGCCTTCGAACGTGGTGAAGTTGGCCATGTTGGTCCACTCCTCCATGTGTTCTGTTTCCGAAGGCTCGGTCTCGGTGTTGAACAGCGTCTGCTCGTCCACGAAGCAGGCCTTCAGCGCACCCTTCTTGAAGGTGCTCTTCTCGGCGGAGCTCAGAGCCGCGAGCAGCTCGTTGGAGCCGGGCAGGAGTTCGCCCGTTCCGTAGTCGTTCCCGTAGGTGTTGTACGTGCCCACGAAAATGAACTTGCCGTGGAAGCCAGCGCTCTTCAGCGTCTCGATCACCGCGCCTGAGTTGGTGACGATCTGCGCGAAGAGAGCCGGAGCCTCGGCTTCGATCTCTGCCTTCGCTACTTCGTTTCCTTCGGTTTCGAGTTCTTTCGCGTGGCTCGTCTCGTACTCGTACGCGAAGATTTCGCCGTCTTTTTTGCCTTCCGCGGCGAGTTCGGCGCCGTGTTCGCCGGCGTAGGTCTCCTCGTCGGGGATCAGCATCGCGGCGAGTTCGTTTGCGTGAGCGGCCTCGTATGCGGCGGCGTCTTCGCCGACCTTCGCTTCGAACGCTTCCAGACCGACCACTTCAGGTCCGCCCGTTTCCTCGTAGGCCTGTTCCTCCGCCTTTTCGATCACAAATGCTTCGATCTCTTTCAGAGCGATCGTTTCGACGTGTTTGGCGACAGCCTGTTCTGCTTCTACCGTGGCGATGCCGATGACCTTGTTGGTCTGGCGCGTTTTCACTTCAGCTTCGATTTTCTCGACCAGGTGAAGCTGGTCGTTGGCGCCGATGTCCATCGTGATCGCCTTCACCGGGGTGCCTTTGGCGGCCTCGGTGACAACGGTCTTGACGGCAGCTTCCAGCTGCGATTCCCCTGCTCCGTATTCGGTGTGCAGCGGCAGGCCGTCGGTGTAGTGGTAGGCACAGGGAGCTTCGCCGGTGATCGACGGGTTGCTCGCCTGGAGCTCCGCCAGCAGCGGTCCGTTACCGATCAACGACGCCGACGTCTCGCCGGGGCACCCGTAGTTGACGAGCTGGATCTTGCCCTTTTTGTTGACGATGTTGAAGTAGTCGTTCGCGTACCCGTGTTCGAACCCGGTCGGGTTCTCGCCCAGTTTTTCGTTTTCGTTGAAGAGCTGCTGGGAGTAACCGAACGCCAGCGAGTCGCCGAGCGCGAGGTACGTTTCCTTGACTTTCACGGGTTTCTTCGCGGCGGCAATCGACGGCACGGCCATCGCCGAGAGCGCCACCAGAGCGGCCACGCATCCGACCAAACGCCATAGGCGTCGGACACGCACCCCTCCTGAGCCATTCATGGCTTGCATTCTCATCCTCCTAGTTAACGGCGGGACCGGCGGCAGAGAGCACGCCCGAGGGCGCAACAACCTGCAGCGCAGGCCCCATCTCTCCCAGCCCCATCTCTTGACATTTCCCTCACTTGGAGCGCTCCACAAGGTCCTCCCCCGAGGAGCAATCTCGGTTCAAGGTAGCCACGGGGAGTACAGATGTCAAGCCTGACGCAGTCCGCCGGCGCGCCCTGATGTCCGCGGCCGCTGTCATCTTCAGGGGATGAGCGTCCTGTTTCTCGTGATCGGAGCACTGGCCGGCGCAGCCTGCGCGGCGCTGGCCCTGCGGCGCAATCGCGAGCGTATGCACGAGGAGCTGAAGGCGATCTCCGTCGACGTCCTCGCCCAGACCGGGGAGTCCCTGGCGCAGCGCGTGGCCGACGCGCGCCGCGCCGAGGAGGAGCGCGCGGCGGGCGAGATGTCAAGGCGCGCGGAGGAGATCAAGGGGGTTGTCAAGCCCGTACAGGAGAGGCTCGGGCGCATGCAGGACGAGATCGGACGCCTGGAGCGCGAGCGCCGCGAGGCGCAGGGAGAGCTCGCGCAGATGATCCGCAATCTCGGCGAGGGAGTCGGCAGCCTGCGCCAGGAGACCGGCAACCTCGTCTCCGCGCTCAAGCGTCCCTCCACCCGCGGGTCCTGGGGAGAGATCCAGCTGCGCAACGTGGTCGAGATGGCGGGCATGGTCGCCCATTGCGACTTCGTCGAGCAGAGCACGATCCAGACCAGCGAGGGAACGCTGCGTCCAGACATGCTCGTGCGCCTGCCCGGCGGCAAGCTGGTGGTGGTCGACTCGAAGGTTCCGCTCGACGCCTACCTGTCCGCGCTGGAGGCGGGCGCTGAGGACGAGCGCGAGATGCACACTGCACGCCACGCGCGCCAGACCCGCGAGCACATCACCAAGTTGGCATCCAAGGGCTATCAGCGCCAGTTCGACTCGACCCCGGAGTTCGTCGTCATGTTCGTGCCCTCCGATGGGATCTATCAGGCGGCGCTCGCGCAGGACCCGGCACTGATCGAATACGGCGTTCAGCAGCAGGTGCTGATGGCGACGCCGACGACGCTGATCGGGCTGCTGTGGGCCGTGCACTACGGCTGGCGCCAGGAGCTGATCGCGGAATCAGCGCGAGAGATCGCAGAGTCCGCGCGCGAGCTGCACAACCGCCTCGGCCGTTTCGTCGAACCGCTCTCCAAGGTCGGCCGCCAGCTCGACTCAGCCGTCTCCGCCTACAACGAGGCGGTCGGCTCCTTTGATCACCGCGTGATGCCGCAGGTACGCAAGATCGAGCAGGCCGGCGCCGCCTCCGAACGCAAGGTGCTGGCGCCGGACGCGGCGGAGATCACCGCTCGGGCGATAACCGCGCGACCGGAGCTCGGGGGCGAGGACGCTCGGCCTCCACGCCCCGAGGAGGCACGCGAGCAAGCGGCGCGTCAGCGAATTTCCAGCGGCGCCTGAGGAGCACCGCGATCAGGGCGAGTGCCACCGGCACAGTCGCAGGCAGCTCGTCCACAGCGAAGAACAGCAGGTCGAAGGCGAGCGCGAGGATCGCCGTGAGCGCCGCAGCGCGAAGCTGCAGCCGGCGCCCGAAGCTGGCAGCGAGCAAGCCGCCCAGGACGCCGGCGATGAACAGGTCGCCGTAGCCCATGACGGCCGAGCCGAGCACGGCGCTCTGCAACTGCGGGAGGTTGGCTACGGGGCGCGCGGCGTTGAGCGCATCGTTGGGCTTCTGAAGCAGGTCTGAGACCACCAGCGTGGTGTCCACGATCGCCATCGCGACGATCCCCGCGGCGAGCCAGCGCGGGGGCGTCACGCTCGCGAGCAGCGCGCCGAGTGCCACACAGCTGAGTCCCGACAGGCACAGCGCCGCTGCCTCGCCGGCCAGGCCACCGCGGTTGAGCCAGGCGAGCGCGAACAGCGGCACAGCCGCCAGCACGCGAAGCGCGCGATACCGAGCGCCTCCACCCCACCCCCACGTGAGCCAGCCGAGCGCGAGCACCGCCAGCACCGGCACTGCGACGAGCGCCAGATACGTCAGGCCTTCGGCGCTCGCGTTTTCCGCCGCGCGCGCGCCGAACACGAACGCGATCACCGAAAGCGGCGGGATCACCGCCCAGCGCCGGCTTCGCAGACGTGTCGCGGGAGCCCACGAAAGTGCACCGGGAAGCGCCACGATCGCACCCTGCGCGAGCGAGAGCAGCGAGATCGATATCCAGAACGGGAGCACCCTGCCACCAACATAGATTCCCGGGCGGGCGTGCGCCTTGTCGGTGTGTCCAGTCGCTTTCCGCAGAGCTGCCGCGTACGATGAGCGCTGTGAGCGCGCCCGCCGCCGAGCAGCCGCCGATCCTCCACCTCTCCGCGGTTGTGGGCAGCGCGCTGCGGGACGCCAACGGCGAACGGCTCGGCAAGGTCGAGGATCTGATCGTGCGCCTCGGCGGAACCGGCTATCCGCCGATCACAGGCTTCCTCGTGAACGTCGCCGGACGCACGTCCTTCCTGGGTGCCGACCGCGTCTCTGAGATCGCAACCGACGGCGTGGTGATGCGCAAGGCCAAGCTCGACCTCCGGCCGTTCGAGCGTCGCGCCGAGGAGGTGTTGCTCAAGCGCGACCTACTCGATCGACAGCTGATCAACGTCCAGGGCGCGCGCCTGGTGCGCGCCAACGAGATCGAGCTCGCGCTCGTGGCCGGGTCCTGGCGTGTCGTCGGCGTCGACACCGGCCCTCGAGGTGGGCTGCGACGCCTACTTCCGAAGGGTCTGGGCGCGCACATCGCGACAGGTGAGTTCCTCGACTGGGCGGGCGTGGAGCCGTTCGTCGGCCACGTGCCGACGGTGCGCCTGCGGGTCCCGCATCCCAAGCTCGCAAAGCTGCACCCGGCGCAGATCGCCGATCTGGTGGAGGCGGCGTCGCGACGCGAGGGCGAGGAGATCATCCAGGCCGTCGGCGATGACGACCGCGAGCTCGAGGCGGATGTGTTCGAGGAGCTCGACGACCAGCACCAGCGCGAGTTCCTCGAGGATCGCCCCGACGCCCAGGTCGCGGCGATCCTCTCCAGGATGGCTCCCGACGACGCGGCGGACATCGTGGGCGAGCTGGACGAGAACCGGCGCGAGCAGGTGCTCTCGCTGCTGCCGGTCAGCCATCGCGTGAAGGTGAGAGCGCTGCTCGGCTACGACCCCGCCGAGGCGGGCGGCCTGATGAGCCCCGACTTTATCCTGCTGCACGGCTCGTCCTCGGCCGGGGACGCATTGAACGCCGTGCGGCGCAGCAGGATCGCTCCGGAGCTGCTCACCGCGGTGTTCGTCAGCTCCCAGGAGGGCTCCTTGGATGGCAGCGTGGCGGTCACCGCCCTGGTGCGCGCGGACCCGACTCGCAGCCTGTCGAGCATTGTCAAGCACGAGGTCCCCTGCCTGTCCCCGGATGCCTCCTTCGAGGAGGTCGCCCGACTGATGGCCGATTACAACCTCACCTCGATCCCAGTGGTCGACGATGGGGGACAGATGGTCGGCGTGGTCACGGTTGACGACGTGCTCGAGGCGATGCTTCCCCGAGGCTGGCGCCGGCGCTTTGGCCTCCTCGGGGAGGACTGAATAGACTCACCGCCAGTGAAGGTCCCCAGCGGACAGTTCGATGGCGGTCCGAGTACCGCCCGTCATGCGTCGTATCCGGTCGGCCACCCGTGGCCGACCACGTCTGCCTGCCCGGCTTAGCCCGCGACGCGCGCGTATCTTCGCCTTCCTGGGGCTGCTGGGACCCGGGCTGATCGCCGCAAACGCCGGCAACGACGCGGGTGGAATCGCAACGTACTCGTCCGTCGGGGCCAAGTACGGATACGAGCTGCTGTGGACGATCGTCCTGATCACGATCTCGCTCGGTCTCGTGCAAATGCTCGCCGCGCGCATGGGGGTCGTCACCGGCAAGGGCCTGGCCGAGCTGATCCGCGAGGAGTACGGCATCCGCTGGTCGGTGCTGGCGACATCAGCGGTGGTGATCGCCAACCTCGGCATCTGCATCTCGGACTTCGTCGGGATCGGCGCCGCCCTCGGACTCGCGGGGGTTCCGACACAGGTCTCGGTGCCAATCGCGGCAGTCGGGATCTGGCTGATCATCGTCCGCGGCTCCTATCGATCGGCGGAGCGGATCTTCATCTGGTTCACGATCCCGTTCTTTGCGTACCCGATCGCGGCGATACTCGCGCATCCGCATTGGGGAAAAGTGGGCAAAGCGCTCGTCGTCCCCACGATCCACACGAACTCGGCCTTCGTGATCCTGCTGATCGCCACGGCAGGCACGACGATCACGCCGTACATGCAGCTCTACCTCCAGTCGGCTGTCGTCGAGCGCGGCGTGCGCGAGGACGAGCTGCCCCGCGAGGAACGCGAGGCGGTGGCGGGCGCCGTGTTCGCGAACATCGTGGCCGCTTTCATCATCATCGCCACCGGCGCCACGCTGTTCGCGCACGGCGTGCACCACATCTCCTCCGCAGCGGACGCCGCCCGCGCACTGCGCCCGTTCGCGGGCAGCTACGCGGAGGTGCTGTTCGGGGTGGGCCTGCTCGGCGCGAGCCTGCTCGCGGCCGCGATCCTGCCGATCGCCACCTCCTACGTGGTCTCGGAGTCCCTGGGCTATGAGAAGGGCGTCGGGCGCCGCCACGAGGAGGCGCCCGTGTTCGTGAACATCATCACCGCGATGATCATGATCGGCGCCTTCGTGGCGATCATCCCCGGCGTGCCGGTGATCTCACTGCTCGTCGGAGTGCAGGTGGTCAACGGCCTGCTGCTGCCGATCAACCTGTTCTTCATCTGGCGGCTCGCGCGCTCGCCGCGGATCATGGGCGAGCGTCACAGCCGCGGCCTCCTCGACGGCGCGGCAGCCGTCACCGTGGCGGTCTCCTCGACGCTTTCGATCGCGCTCGTCGTGATCACCGTCACGAGCCTCTGAGCGAGCGGGGACTACGCCGCAGAGGTGGCGACGGCGTCCGCCGTCAGCAGCAGCGAGGCGCCGATCGCGCCGCCGAGGTCGCCGAGCGCCGCCACGTGCACGTGCGGTGGGCGCGAGTCCGCGAACAGATGCGGCTTCATCTCCTCGGCGATCCGCTGCGCGAACGGGTGGCCGAACCTCACACCGAGGCCGCCACCGATGATCACGCCCTCCACGTCGAGCACGTTCACGACCGACGCGATTCCCGCGCCGAGCGCCCTGACAGCACGATCGAGCGCCTGGATCGTGAGCTTGTCGCCGCGTTCGAGCGCCCGCTCCCAGATCCCACTCGTCAGTCGCGTGCGCTCGTGCTCTTTCATCAACTTGAACAGCTCGGTCTTACGGCCCTTGTCCTCGTGCAGGCGACGCACGTACCCTTCCATCGACGCGCGGCCGGCGTAGGCCTCCATGCAGCCAAGACGTCCGCAGGTGCAACGCTCGCCGTCCATCTCTACGACTACGTGCCCGATCTCTCCGGCGCCGCCGCGTCCGATCCAGGCCTTGCCGTCGAGGATCAGCCCACCGCCCACCCCGGTCCCCCAGAACACTCCCAGCAGCGACGTGTACAGGCGCCCGGCGCCGAGCTTGAACTCCGCGTCCGTCGCAACCTGAACGTCGTTGCCGACCGCGACCTTGCAACCGAACGCGGCTTCCAGGGTGCTCGCGAGCGGAAAGCTGCCCTCCCACCCCGGCAGGTTGCGAGCGCTGGTCACATTGCCGCCCTCGATCGTGCCGGGCGAGCCGACACCCACGCCCGTGAGCGTCGAGGTCTCAACCTCAGCCGCCTTGGCCGCGTCCTTCAGCGCAGTCGCCATCTCGGCCGCCACGTCACTCGGGCCGCCGCTGGTGGGAGTCTGACGACGAGCAGAGCCGAGCACGCTGTACTCCTCGTCGAGGATCGCAGCCTGGATCTTGGTGCCGCCGAGGTCGATCCCGCCGTAGGTGGACATCCCGGCTGATGATCGCAGACACCCACGGTGCGTCTCGGCGAGCGACGGCGCGAACACCGGCAACCCGAAGCAGGGCAGCCGCGAGCTTTAGGCGAATTTAGCGCTGCTTGCGGCGTTTCTTCAATCGCTCTTACAGCTCCCCCCCACGATTCATCCAGCGAGATGACCGAGCGCCCCAGAGCATCCTGGCTCCTTTACGCACTGGGGGCTCTCTGCGCCGGTGCGATCGCCGCCGCCGTACTGGTCGTCGGACCGGCGTCGAGCAGCGCGGTGAGCGTCGCGCGCACCGCCAAGGTCGCGGACGGCGTCGTCCAATCGACGGTCTCGGGGAGCGGCAACCTCCAGGCCGCCAGCCAGCTGAACCTCGGCTTCAGGACGTCTGGCACCGTCACCGCGATCTACGTCACCCAGGGTGAGCACGTAACCCAGGGGCAGTTGCTCGCCACGCTCGACCCGCAGAGTGCTGAAGTCACCCTCGAACAGGCCAAGGCGGCGCTGCAGTCGGCCGAAGCGAACCTGGCGCAGGAGGAAGAAACCGACGGCGAAGGCTCGAGCACAGGGACCTCCGGTGGCTCGAGCGCCGGCGCGGCCTCAGCCGCCTCGGTCCAGAACACCGCCCGCGCGCCAATCGCCCGAGCCGCGGAATCTCCGAGCGACGGCTCCCCGAACGCCCCGACGGGCACGACGACGACTCCGAGCGCCACCGCCCCGGGCGCGAGCTCCCCCGCAAGCACGACCCCAGCCGGTACGACGACCTCCACCAGCACGACCACGTCCAGCGCCACGACGACGCCGACCACGACCGGCGCATCGGGCAAGAGGACGAGCTCAACGACCCCGACGAGCAGCGCGCCTAGCTCCACGACGACATCGGGCAAAGCCACGAACGGCCAGCGCACCGGTGAATCCAAGGAAGCCGATTCGAGCTCCGTGAAAGCGAAAGCGACGCTCAGCACGGCAACGCGCGAAGCGAACCTGGCCTCCGCGAAAGCCGCGGTCAAGAGCGACGCGCTGACGGTGCAGAGCGACGAGCAGGCCGTCCAGGACACCAAGCTCTACGCGCCCGAGGCCGGCACGATCGTCACGCTCTCCGGCCAGGTCGGAGAAGTCGTCTCCGGGAGCGGCACCACGAAGGCCTCGAGCTCGAGTAGCTCATCGAGCACCTCAGGCGCGGATGCGACCGGAGCCACCGGGGCCACATCCGCACGGTCGGCGACCGGCACGTCGAGCTCGAGCTCGTCCTCGACGGGGTCCACGGGCTCATCGAGCGCGTTTGCCGTGCTCAGCGACCTGAGCTCGTTGCAGCTGGTCGTGCCGCTGAGCGAATCGGAAATCGGCAACGTCAGGGATGGCCAGATCGCGACGGTGACGGTAGAAGCTCTGAGCGCCACCAAGCTCGCCGCGCACGTGAGCGAAGTCGGACTGACCTCGACCAGCAGCAGCGGAGCGGTGAGTTACGACGTGACCTTCCAGCTCGACCAGCTCGCCGCGGGGATCAAGCTCGGGATGAGCGCCACCGCGGAAGTCGTGATCAAGCAGGCCGAAGGGATCAATATCCCAACCAGCGCGATCACCGCTGATGAGGTGACGGTCGAGCGCAGCGGCAAACAAGTGCGCCAGCGCGTCGTCACAGGCCTCGCCGGCAACACCGCCACGATCGTGCTCAGCGGCTTGAAGGCCGGCGAAACCGTTGTGCTGCCGGCAGCGAGCACGACGAGCTCGAGCACCGGCAGTCTCAGCTCGCGGCTCGGCAGCCGCCTCGGCGGGGCAGCCGGTGGCCTGGGCGCCGGAGCCGGAGCCGGAGCCGGCGGATTCGCGGGCGCCGGCGGGGGTGCCTTCTTTCGGGGAGGCGGCTGATGCGACGGCCCCTACGTCCCCGCGGACCCGCACTGCGAACGCCCCGCAGCAAGCCGCTCGTGCGCCGCGAGGCAGTCCAGCGGCCAGACGTGCACTCTAGTTCCCGCCCCCGTCCCGTGATCGAAGTCAACAAGGTGACCAAGGTCTTCGACCTCGGCCAGATCCGCGTACGTGCCCTGCGTAGCGTCTCGCTGCGAATCGAGACCGGCGATCTCGTGGCGATCATGGGCAGCTCCGGGAGCGGCAAGAGCACCCTGATGAACATCCTCGGCTGCCTGGACGTCCCCACCAGCGGGCGCTACCTGATCGACGGCGTCGACGTCAGCCAGATGGACGAGGACGATCTTTCCGATCTGCGCAACCGCAAGATCGGATTCGTCTTTCAGAGCTTCAACCTGGTCGCGCGCACGAGTGCGCTCGTGAACGTCGAGCTGCCGCTCGCCTACGCCGGTCTACGCGGGGCGCAGCGGCGCAAGCGAGCCGAACACGCGCTGCGCTCCGTCGGCATGAGTCACCGCCTGCACCACCAGCCTTCCGAGCTCTCCGGAGGCCAGCAGCAGCGGGTGGCCGTCGCGCGCGCGATCGTCACCAACCCCTCCCTGATCCTCGCTGACGAGCCCACGGGAAACCTCGACTCGCACTCGACCGAGGATGTCCTAAGGATCTTCGCGCGGCTGAACGAAGAAGGCCGCACGGTGCTGCTGATCACCCACGAGCCGGATGTGGCAGAACAGAGCAAGCGCGTGATCCGCTTGAGCGACGGACAGGTCGTCGAGGACCAGCGAACCCTCGACGTGCGCGACCCGCCGCCAGCGCTCCACATGCAGAAGTCTGCCCACCGCGAGAGCAGTGAGATCATCGAGGCGCAGCCGTGATCGGCCCCGAGATGCTGCGCATCGCGTGGAGCGGGATCACGGCCAACAAGCTGCGCTCGGGGCTGACGATCCTCGGCATGACGATCGGCGTGGCCTCCGTGATCGTCCTGATCGCGGTCGGCAACGGCTCCTCCAAGGCGGTTCAGTCCACGATCCAGAGCCTCGGCACGAACGTGCTAGTCGTGCAGTCCAGCGGCGGGTTTCGCGGCGGGCTGGGGGCGAGCACCGCAAGTACGATCTCGCTGACGAAGGCCGACGCGCAAGCGCTCCAGAATCCCAGCCTCGCGCCGGACGTCAAGAGCGCGTCCCCGGTCGTCGACGCCAGCGACGTGACGCTCACCTACGCCGGCACGACCTTCGAACCGTCCTCGTTCGTGGGAACCACCCCGTCCTACCTGACAGCCCACACCTACAAGCTCGCCGAAGGCAGCTCGTTCACGACTGAAGACGTCGCCAAGCACCGCCGTGTGGCGGTGATCGGCCAGGAAGTCGTCCAGGAACTGTTCTCCGGCGAGAGCGCAGTCGGACAGAACATGAAGGTCAACGGCAGCAACTACGAAGTCGTGGGCGTCCTCGCGAAAAAGGGCACCAACGGAACCACCAACGAGGACGACGTGGTGATGGCGCCGATAAGCACAGTTCAGGACTCGCTCACCGGCACCGGTCCGATCGATTCGATCACCGTCCAGGCAAACTCCGAATCGGCGCTCAATGCAGCCGAAGCAGAGGTCACGACGATCCTCGAGGAACGCCACAAAATCAAGGACACTGCCGAACCCGGCTTCAGCGTCCTAAATCAGGGCTCGCTGCTGGAAACCTCGAGCTCGACCAGCAGCGTCTTCACGACCCTGCTGGGCGAGGTGGCGGCAATCTCGCTGCTCGTCGGCGGGATCGGCGTGATGAACATCATGCTCGTGAGCGTCACCGAGCGCACGCGCGAGATCGGCATCCGCAAGGCCGTCGGCGCCCGGCGCTCGGACATCCTCACCCAATTTCTGACCGAGGCGGTACTCGTTTCGCTGTTCGGCGGCGTCGCCGGAGTGGCCGTCGGGGTGATCGGCAGTCAGTTCGAGATCGCGGGCGTGCATCCTGAGATCGCGAGCTACTCGATCTTCCTGGCCTTTGGCGCGGCTCTCGCGTCGGGCCTGTTCTTCGGCACCTATCCGGCCGCGCGCGCCGCCCACCTACGACCGATCGAGGCGCTTCGCTTTGAGTAACCCATCTTCCCCCCACGAGGAGTCCGGTATGCCACACGAGCAACCCACCGTCCAAAGCGCCGCCCTTCAGGGCGGCGAGGCACACCACGCCGAGCACCCGCCGCGGGCGGGCGATGCCTACGGCGGCTTTGACGAGGACGAGGAGTGGCTCGAGGATCCCGCCGAGCTCCCGCCCCGGCCGCGCCGGCGCCTGCTCGGGTCGGGTGGAAACCCACTCGCCCTGGCACTGCTCGGCGTGCTGCTGATCGCCTGCGGGTTCATCGGCGGGGTGCTCGTGGAGAAGGGCGAAACGTCCTCCTCGAGCTCCACTGCGGGTGCCACCGCGGGTCTCGCCTCGCGCTTCGCCGCGCTGCGGGGCGCCGGCACGACCGGAGCAACGCGCTCGAGCTCGACGGGCAGCGCGGGCGGCTTCTTCGGCGCCGGCACCGGCAGCGCCGGCCGGCCCACCGCGGGGACCGTCGCCTACCTCGACGGGAGCACGCTGTATGTGACGAACTCCGAAGGCAACACGATCAAGGTCAAGACCTCACCGGCGACGAGCGTGAACAAGACCGTGACTTCGAGCGTGAAAGGAATTCACCCGGGCGAAACGGTGACGATCACCGGCAGCACCGGCTCCAACGGCGCCGTGAGCGCGGAATCGATCAGCGTGGGCTCGAGCGGCGGTGGTCTGGCGGCACTGTTCGGTGGCTCCAAATCGCGGGCCGGATCCACGAGCAGATCCGGCGGCGAAACACCTGCCCTGTTCGGCGGCTGAGGAGGCTTAGCGAGGCCTTAGCCAGACCGCCCACCATCCCTGCTCGACGTGCGCGCCGCGAGGCGCAGCGCGCACGCGAGCCAGATCATCCGACAAGGAGCTCAATGCATCACATGTTCACCAGCAAACGCAGACCCCAGCCCGCTTTGGCGGCTGTCCTTCTCGTCGTGCTCGCCAGCCTCCTGCTGGCCGCGTGCGGAGGTTCCTCGACGAGCTCGACCTCCTCGACCGGCACGAGTGCCAGCGCCGCCCCGTCGACGACCCCAACCGGCAAGGCTCCCGCGGGCGGCGCGAACCGGTTTGCCGCGCTGCGCGAATGCCTGAAAAAGAACGGGATCACGCTCCCCAAGTTCACTCCGGGGAAACGCCCATCCGCCACCACGCACGGCGCGTTCCTCCCCAAAGGGGTGAGCAAATCCCAGTACGAAGCGGCCGTGAAGAAGTGCGGCGGGCGCGGGACGTTCGCCGGTGGTGCCGGCCGCTTCAGCAGCCCGCAGGTCAAGCAGGCGCTCGCCAAGTTCTCCTCGTGCATGCGTGAAAACGGCGTCGCAATACCCAAGGCCAACACCTCGGGCAAGGGGCCGATCTTCAGTTCGAAGAACCTGAACACGAGCAGCGCCAAGTTCAAAACGGCCGAGACGAAGTGCGCCAAAGACCTCGGTGGCGCGTTCCATGCCCGACCTGGCGCAGCCGGCGGCGGAGCCCCTGGCGGACCGGGCGGCGCGCCGCCCGCGGCCGGCTAGCAGCGGGACTCGACCATCGCCGCTCGGGGCACCCGCTCCGAGCGGCGCAGTGCTAGCGCTTGGACTTCGGGTCGGGGATCGCGGCGGAGCTCGGCTTGGTGGAGACGGTTGGGATCGGCAGCGCAGCCACGCGATCCATCAGCTGGTTCCACTGAGTCGCGCTGAGCGGAGCGGTCGTCACCAGCGGCGAGGGTGCCGTCCTGCCCGAGCGTGCCGAGTGCGCAGCCCTCGCGGTCGCCGCCGCTGAAAGCACCGGAGTGGGTCTCGCGGGGCTGAACTCGAGATGGATGTGGTTCGCAGCGGAAGGGGACGATTGCGTGCTGGGCGCGCTCGGGAAGCGCATCAGGCTGACGATCTGGTGCGGAGCGAATTCCGCGGGAAGCGAGATCAGCGTACGGATCGTGAGGTCGGTGATCGTTTCCGCGCCCTGGTGCCCGGCGATCTTGGTGCCGTTGATCGCGGAGATGTCGACTTCGTCCCCGCTGAGGCTAGCGCCGGGGCCGGTGAGCTGGCGCTCGGAGCAGCGCAGCGCGCTGACGGTCGGCTCCAGGCCACTACGCGAGAGGAACGCGAGCACGGCGAGCACGCGTTTATCGACAGCGCCCGCGGCGACTTCGTGGCGTGCGCAGGCGTCGAGTTTGATCCCGGGATCAGATAGCACGGCACGCTCGAGCTGCGCCCTGGAGAGCAGGAACGCGTCGCTGGCGGTCGCGCCTAGCAGCGCGTTGGCAGCCTTGGCGCCCCGCGGATGAAGCGCGGTCTGTAGTTGCGCCCAGTTCGCGAGGACGGGAGCGGGGTCGATCGTTTCGGTGTCGCCGGCGGGACGGATCGCGAAGCGCAGGTGCCCGTCTTTGGCGTTCGGCGGGACGCGTACGCGGCCGAGGATCGTGCCCGACGCGACAACCGAGCCTGCCTCGAGCGCCATTGGCTTGCCTGCGGTGTCGCGCCGCGCCTTCCTGGCGGCGCTGGCGCGCGCCGCGGCACGCGCATCGGGGTTGCCCGGGTGCGCGAACAGACGCACCTTGTCCATGCCTGCGGGTGCCGCTTCCTGTTCGGTGTTCTGCACCGAGACCTGGCCTTTGCCAGCGGCGTGCGGCGAGGGGCTCTTGACCTGCAAGGTGACGGGGGTCTGCGTACCCGCGCTCGCCGGCTGCGATGGCGCGGGGCCGTGAGTGCTGGCAGCCTCGACGACCGGTGAATCCACGCGCGCGCCGGGCGACTTGGGGAGCACGTAGGTGGGAGCGATGCTGCCCAGGCCGGAGTAGGTGAACACGTCGCCGTAGACGTCGCGCAGGACCACGTACTTGCCTAGCTTGCGCGAGTCTCCGATGCGCACGATACGTCCGTCCTGCACCGCGACGACCGAGGCGTTCGGCGAGCTCAGCAGTTCGATCAGCTGCAGGGACTGCTGCTTGGCGCCGGCGCCGGAGGTTGCGGCCGCGGCAGCGGCGGCGGGCGACAGCGGCGCGGTCGAGCCCGGCGTGCCCGCGCCGGAGGTGCTCGCAGACTTGCCGGGGAGGGCCGTCGCATTGGCCGTGGCGCTCGAGGCGGAGGCGGGAAGCGGGTTCCAGGCTACTTTCTTGCCCGTCAGCGGCAGCCGGCCGTCGATCAGGCCGGTCAGCGTCGCGATCACGCCTTTGGGGTAGGTCGAGATCAGCTTCGCCCTGAGCAACACCGATTCGACATATTCTTCAGAGTGGTTGTAGGCGAGGATCGCAGCACGCAGGTTCGTGGCGGCACCCGCGGCACGCAGGTAGCGAGCTGCCGCGAAGATCGCATCGACGGGGTTGTAGGGGTCCGCGTAGCCGGCGTTGAGCGCGTCCACGCCGTACTGAAGCCAGGTGCTCGGCATGAACTGCATCCACCCCACCGCGCCGGCGGTGGAGACCGACAGGTCGGTGCCGTAATCGGTCTCGATTTCGTTGACCGCGGCGAGGATCTGCCACGGCACCCCGTACTGAACCGCAGCCGCCTTGTAGATGGGCAGCAGGAACAGCGGTATGCGATAGAAACCAAGCGCTTGGTCTGAGGCTTCCGCGGAGGCGAGCAGCGCGACGAGCTGACCGGCCTCGGCGGCAACCGACTGCGGCGAGGCGGCCACCCCGTTCGGTCCCGAGGCTTTGTTGGAGGACTTGCCGGCAGAGCCTTTGCCCGCCTTCTTGGTCGGCTTGCCGCTCGTGTTCGTCGCTTCGATGCTGGTCGTCTGCGTCGTGCTGGCCGGGCTGCTCGAGCTCGCCTTCTGTTTGCGCTTCAGGACGACGGCCGGCGCTTCTGCGACGGGTGCCTGCTGAGCACCCGTGCTGGGCGTTTCAGAGCTCGGCGTCGTGGCCGTGGGCGTGCTCGTGGTGGGAGTCGTCGCCGTCGAGGTCGTCGGTGCTTCCGAGGTGGTCGTCGGGGCAGTGGTCGTCGTGGTCGTAGGCGTCGTGCCCGTTTCGGTTTCCGGCGTGGTGCTGGTCGATTCGGCCGACGGCGCAGTGCCTTCGCCGGCGGTCGTGGAGGTATCGCCGACAGCGGCTCCGACGAAGGGCGCACCAAGCGTCGCGGCCGTCAGTCCACCGCCCGCGAGCGCGGACAGGACGGCACGCAGAGCCCTGCGGCGGGCGCGGTTCAAAGGCGTCATGCGTGCTTGTCGTTCATCTCGGGGGCGTCCCATCATTGTGGTCGGCGCAGCTGTCCCACAGATCGCGGGGTACGCCCACCGGGATTCTTATCGGCAGCGAACCACGAATCGGTAAAGGATTCGTAATCGCGCCGGCAAATCTTGCAAAGCTCAGATTGCATGGTGAGCGGGGGCCATACCCCGCCGGACCGTAACGAAACCGAAGGCGGAAGTGTCGCACTTGGGCCACCGTGCGCCAGTTCTGGACGCCGTGTTGCAGCAGTGCCCGTCCCAGCGCGGGATCTGGTAGGCGTGTCAAAGGGCCGCCAACGCGATATTCTCCGGCGCGTGGAAACGATCTTCTCCGTCCTGCAGGTGATCATCGCGGTGGTCCTGATCTTCCTGGTGCTGATGCATTCGGGCAAGGATTCCGGGCTCTCGGGCGCGTTCGGGGTCGGCAGCGGCACTGGCCCGCTCGGTGGCGGCTCGCTCGTGGAGCGCAACCTAAACCGCTGGACGATCTTCTTCGGCGTGCTGTTCTTCCTGAACGCGTTCCTGCTGCTCAAGCAGCCCTGGTCCTGAGGCGCCGCCACTCCCGTCCGTCTCGTCGGAATCCTCCTCAGCGGGCTCGAGTCGGTTGAGGATCTGCAGCGCCTCCCCGCGAAGGTCGGCGTCGATCGCGTCGTAGTCCTCGCGCGAGAGCTTGCCCGTACGAAAGTCCATCTCGGCGTCGCGAATCTCCCTGTACTTCGCCTCGCGGGCCGCCTCGAGGTCTTGGACCTCACCCGCAGAGGTAGCGGCGGCGTCCGGCGAGTCCGTCGCGGGGCTCGCGCCCGGCCGATCCTGCGCGGGCCGGTGCGCGCGGCGTATCGGCGCCCCGACTATGAGCACCACGACAGCGACAACAACCAGCGTCGAGAGCGCGATCAAGAAGGCCATGGCGTGAGGCTCGCCCGCCGTGCCGGCGTTAGGCTCGCGCCAGGCCGCGCAGGGCCCGCGCACGCGAGCGAGCGGCTACGCGTCGGCGAACGGTGCTCGGCGCCGGCCACAGGGCGATCAGCCCGCCGCCGAATGAGATTACGCCACCGATCCAGATCCAGAACACCAACGGCGAGACCACGAGGTTGAACTGCGTCGGCGGCGGGTGCTTCAGATAGGCGCGCGCGAGATACGCGATCGCGACGAGCGCCTCGTCGGGCGGCAGTGTGCTGTTGCCGGCAGTGACGATCCGCTTGAGGTTCGGCGCTTCGATGTCCGGTTCGATCGCCGTCCACACGTTGCGTAGGAGACCACCCGTCATCGCCACGTGGCTCACCGCCTGACCTCCGATCAGGCTGCTGACGGTGCCCTGACTCGGTTCGTCGGACTCGTAGAAGCCCTCGCTGGGGTTCAGCGTGCCGACGTGGTGGCCGTTCTCGGTGACGTCGAGGACCGCCCCCAGGCTGAGCGTGGAGCCGGTATGAGCCTGGTCGTACTTGGGCGTGATCGACGCGGTCGGGCGCACGTAGCGGACCTCGTAGTCGCCGACGCGGGTCGACTGCCCCGGCTTCAGCCCGCCCTGCGAGGCGTGCTGGAAGGACGAGGAGGCGGCCACCCCGACGAACAGCACGGCGATGCCGAGATGCACGATGTAGCCGCCGTAGCGGCGGCGGTTGCGCTTGATCAGTCCAAACAGAGCCAGCGGCGGCGACTCACCGGCCATCGCCCGTCGTGCCCGGGTGCCGCGGAAGAACTCCTGGCCGATGCTGCCGAAGACGAACGCCGCACAGCAGAACATCGCGAGCGCGAACGGCTTCTGCGTGACCCCGGCTATCTCCAGCACGACGAGCGTCGTCAGACCGCTCACGACCGGGATCAGGAAGTTGCGCCGGGCGTTGGCGAAGGTGGCGCGCCTCCACGCGATCACCGGCCCGATCCCGCTGAGCAGCACGAGGATCAGCGCCAGCGGCACGGTGTAGCGGTCGAACCACGGCGGACCGACCGAGGATTCCTGACCGGTGACGGCCTCGGAGATCAGCGGGAAGTAGGTGCCCCAGAAGATCACGAAGCACAGGGCTACGAGCACCAGGTTGTTCGCGAGGAAGGCCGACTCGCGCGAGAGCAGCGAGTCCAGGCGGTGCTCGGAGCGCAGCATGTCCCGGCGGGAGACGACCAGGTAGATCGAGCCGGCGATCATCACGCCGATCAGGATCACGAACGGCACGCCGAGCGTGTGCCCGCCGAAGGCGTGGATCGAGTCGAGGATGCCGCTGCGCACGAGGAACGTGCCCATGATCGCCAGCGTCCCCGTCGCCAGGACGAGCGAGACGTTCCACACCTTGAGCATCCCCCGCTTCTCCTGGATCATCAGCGAGTGCAGGAACGCGGTGCCGGTCAGCCAGGGCATCAGAGACGCGTTCTCGACGGCGTCCCAGCCCCAGTATCCGCCCCAGCCGAGCTCGGAGTAGGACCAGAGGGCGCCCAGCAGGATGCCGAAGCCGAGGAACAGCCACGCCGCGAACGCGAAGCGGCGGATCGCTTTGATCCAGTCGGCGTCAACCCGGCGCGAGAGCAGTGCGCCTACGCCGAAGGCGAAGGGGATCGTGCAAAGCGTGTAGCCCGAGTACAGCATCGGGGGATGGATCATCATCGTGGGGAAGCGCAGCAGCGGGTCGAGGCCGACCCCTTCCGGCGGCGCCGGGTTGGTTGTCGCGAACGGGTTCGCGTAGAAGACCATCAGCCCGACGAAGAAGGCTCCGAAACCGAGCATGATCGCGGTCGCATAGGCGGCCACGTCGCGCAGACGCTTGCGTGTGAGAAACAGCGCGAGGCTCGACCACAACGACATCAGCCACGCCCACAGCAGCAGCGACCCTTCCTGAGAGGCCCAGATCGCCGCCGCCCGGTAGAAGGTCGGGGTCGTGCGACTCGAGGTGTCCGCGACCGTGTTGAACGTGAAGTTGTTGTTCAGGAAGGCGATCTCCAGGACGGCCATCGCCACGGTGAGGACGCCCGCGAGCGCGTAGACCGAGCGCCGGCCGGAGTCCGAGAACTCGACGCGCCCGGTGCGCACGCCGTAGAGCGAGGCGCCGATCCCGTATGCGCAGATCACCAACGCCAGCAGCAGGCATGCATAGCCGAAGCCGGCCATCAGCGCCTACCGCCCGCGACGGCCGTGTGCACCCTGCAAGGCACTCAGGCGTTCTGGTTCTCGCTCGGAGGAGCGGTCTTGTACTTGGACGGGCACTTCGTGATCAGCGAGTTGTTTTCGCCCACATAGCTACCGCCCTGCTTCTCGACGTTCACGATCACCTCGCGTCCTTCGCGGAAGGGGTCTGGGACGATCCCCGTGTAGGCCAGCGGGACGGCGGTCCCCCCCGCGCGGTCTGCCACGGCGAAGTGCAGAACAGCGCCTTCGCGGTGCACGGATCCCTTGACAACAGTGCCGGTGAGCTCGTAGCTGCGGCCGGGCTGGGCCTCGCGCACGAGCTGGCTGGGCGTCAGCGCCGGGCTGGCGGCGCTGAAGCTCGTGTAGATCAGGGCGCTCGCCAACACCACAGCCGCACCCAACGCCATCACTAGGCGCACGGTTCGCTTGCGCGCGGGGTTCATCGCCGGGGATTATCGCAGACGACGTATTGGCTCGCGTCGACAACCCAGCATCGCTCGAACCGGCGCCGGGAGCCGCGCGGCCCGGTCGAATCTGAAGGCGCCCACGAGGAAATACCGCATGCAGAGCGAAACCTTTCGGCGTGAATGACGTTGTTAGAGCTGACAAGCGATGAGAGCCAGCCTCCTGCATCCACTCCGCGCGCCGCGCCATTCGCGCCGCCAGCGTCGGGGCGCCCCGGCGCCCGCCGGCGAGATCGTTGTGCGCTCGCGCGAGACGCCCGCGGTGCGTGCGCGCCCGGCGACTGCGGCGGCTGATCCTGCAGTCAAGCGCGTGCGCGATGCAGGCGGGCCAATCGACCTGGCCTCTTACACATGCGCTTGCGGGTATCTGTTCAGCGCGAGCGTCTCGACCAGCGTGATGTGCCCCCACTGCGGCGCAGATCAGGCCTGGTAGGCCCTCGGGAGACCCCGCGCGAACGAGAGGCCTCCCCTGCGCCCGGTCCGCGAGGCGTTACTTGGCCGTGACTTCGAAGATCGGCTGCGCGCCTTCCCAGAATGTGGGGCAACTGGCAGGCCCAAACGTGCCCTGGACGCCGCCGTCGCAGAACATTTCCGGGTACGTCGAGTCGACAAACGGGTCTTCGGTCGGCTCCGCGCCGATCGAGAGCGTATGTTCACTCGGTTCGCTGACAGCGACGTTCAGCGAGTCATAGGGACAACCGGCGCTGGTTTTGTCGCACGGCGTTTCGCCGATCGGGTTTGGCCCGTGGGCGGTCGTGTTGTAGGCCACGCTGATGATCGCCTTGGAGGGCAGGTTGCGCACCGTCATCCCGGTCAGCTTGATCACGAACGCCTTGCCGTGGTAGCAGGCGTCCTGCGCTTCGTCATACCACCTGCCTTCACTGCATCTGGAGCTGACCGACGGGCGATATTCCATTTTGAAGGACTTCGTTCTTTCCCACAGCTTTACGCCGACACTGTTTTCGGGGCCGACCGAGTAGATCGCGAAGCTGACGGGCACGCTGAAGTACTTCTTCATCTTGCGCAACCCCGATTCGCATGTCTGTTCTGAGACATTGCCACGCTGACATGCCCAACTGCTCATTACGACTCTCACAGTGAGGTTGTTCCTGCTCGTACCCCGAAATTCGACCTCACCGCCGAACTGCGACATCGAGTAGGCCTCGTTTCCGTAGGAGGCGAAGTTGCCGGGCAGCGGGCTCGGAATGTTGTCGTAGATAACTTCGCCCGCACTGGCCGTGCCGGCGCCGACGGAAAGCGCGCCTGCCGCCGCAAGCGTCGCGGCGAGGATCTTGGCGGTTCGCATCGTGGTCCTGGTCATGGTCGTCTCTTCCCTCTCCTGTGATTGCGAGCCCACGGACCGCGCGCGACGGTGCGCCGAGGCCTTGAAAACGTCGAAGGCCCCGCGCTTGGCGGGGCCTTCGAGATGCTTCGCTTATTGCTGCCGCGAGTCCCTAGTTGGCCCTGAGCGCGACAACCGGTTGGTCGCCTCCCCAGCAGTTTCCTTCGCTGCCGCCGAACGTTCCCACGTCGGTGGCCCCTTCGCAATACATTTCGTTCCAGCTCGAGTCGAGGAACAGTTCCTGCGTCGGGTCCGCGCCCAGCGAGAGTGTGTTTTCAGACGGTTCGCTGACAGCCACATTGAGCGACTGTGCGGGGGTGCTCGTGGTTGGGTAGGAGACGGTGACGATCGCTTTCTTGGGCACCCTCTGGAGCTTCACTTTGAACTTGATCGTGAAGGCCTTGCCGTTGAAGCATTCTCCCGATTCCGCGTCATACCAGGTGCCCGCGTATGCGCCGTTGCAGTTCACCGGTTCGGGCGACGGCCGGTAGGGCATCTTGAAGCTTTTCGTCTTCGTGGCGATCGGGGTGTTCAATTCGCCCACTTCATAGATCTTGAGCGTGACCGGCTCCTTGAACGTCTTTTTCGTGGGTGAGGAGCAACCGTCCTGCCAGGTGCCGCTCTGACATGCCCAACTGCTCATCACAACCGTGACCGTCGGGTTCTTGCGAGCCGTCCCCGCTACTTCGATCTCGCCACCGAACTGCGTCGTGGACGTCGCGTCGAAGCCAATCGAGGCGAAGTTCCCCGGCAGCGGGCTGGGAACGTTGTCGTAGATCACTTCCGCGCTCGCCGCTGCGGCCGCGAACGCCATCAGCGCTCCTGCCGCGAGAAGCGCCACAGCCGTCGTCGCGACCCTCACTGGAATCCTTCCATTCATTGCTGTCTCCATTCGTCGTAAAGCGCCGGAACCCAATGGCCCTCGAGCGTCTGACCCCCCGGGGAATGTCTTAGGACGGGCCGCTCACGGCGGCATAGAGCAGACGTGCCTCGCCCGCTCGCGCAAAAGATCCACTTCCGCGCACCACCCCTCCTGTAGCACCCCATCCAATGACCGACGCTACCCGAAGTGTGCGTCCGATGTCAACCCTTTCGGGCTTGGGCGACTGCAGCGCTACTTGATGTGCATGCCGGAGATCGCCCGCGCAATCACGAGCTGCTGGATCTCCGCGGTGCCCTCGAAGATGTCGTAGATCACGTACGACCCGCATGGTTGAGCCGTTGTCCGCATGGTTGAGCCAAACACGCTCCGGCTGAGTCCGCTGGAATCCGGTCGAATCAGGGCTGAACTGGCGCGAAACTGGCGCGAGCTGAGACTCGTCCTATAGGCCCTAGGAGCGCGAAAGACGCGCGCTTCGCAGCGCGTTCAGCCCATCGCCGTCTGGTCCTGCTGCGCCGCCAAGTACGCGTCGAGCAGACCCGCCGCCTCGCTCTCGTTGCCGGGCATCAGGTGGCCGTACAGATCCATCGTGACCGCGATTTTCGAGTGCCCCATGTACTCGCTGAGCGCCTTCGCGTTGACGCCGGCGGCGATCATCAGCGAGGCGTAGGTGTGCCGACACTCGTGCAACGTGATCCTGTTCAGCCCGGCGCCCTCCCACGCCCGATCTGCGCGTTCGGTCAGCGTCCGGTCACAGAACGGGACGGCCGGCGCAGCCCCGAACAGCAGACCCTCACGCCAGCCAAGCGCGAGCACGTGTTCGGCCAAGTGGGAGCGCAGAGCGCCGGCGATCGGCACCTTGCGGTCCTTCCCCGACTTCGTGGCGATCTCCCCCGCCTCAGCGTCCCACCCACGACACACCCGGATCACGCCGCCGGGCAGGTCCACATCCTCGACGTGCAACGCCATCAACTCGCCGCGCCGCAAACCCGCGTACATCGCGGTCGCCCACACGCGCCGGTCAGCCGCCGACAGCTCCGCGAGCAGCTTGGCGCACTCGGCCGGCGTGGCGATCCGGTCACGACGGCTGCGCACCCGCGGCAGCTTGAGGCCGGACGTGGGGTTGACGACCACGACCCCTTCCTCGATCGCCTCCCGGTAGATCGCCCTGAGCGGCAACAGCGTGACGCCCACGTTCGACGCGCTGCGACCTTCCGCGATCAGGGGGTTGACGAGCAGCCGCTTCAAGTCGATCGCGCGGACCTCCGACAGCCGCATCGAGCCGATCGCGGGGTTCACGCGCAGCCGCAGCGCGTCCGCGTAGGCCCGCAGCGCGCTCGGCTTGTACGGATCCCCTGAGCGCGTCAGGCTGGTGCCGGCACGGGCTCGTGCAAGCCACGCATCTGCCGCCTCGCTGATCGTGATCGCCGTCGGAGCAGACATGGAGCCCTTGCGCACCGCCGAGCGGCTGTCATCACGCCACGTGACCGCCGCCGCTTTCGTCGGGAACGTCTTGCGGATCTTCTTCGCATCGCGCTTGCTGTAGACCGACGCCTCCCACGGGCAGTGACAGCGCCCCTTGCGGTTGCAGTTGAGGCCGTGGCGTTGACGCACTCCGGCGGCCATCAGACATCACCTCCAGATGATGCGGCGGTGTACGGTGCCGATTGCATGGGAACTCAACCTCCTCTGCCATGCCCCCGGCCGCGCCAACGGTGCGGGGGCACCTTGTAAGACGTCCGCATCCCACTTCCCCACTCCGACGCCTTCCGCGTGCCGGTCCAGCCACGCCTGCAACTCGCTGACGGGGATCAGCTTGCGACGCCCGAGCCGCACAAGCCGCATGTCGGGCTCGATATGCGTGCGCCAGGTGTCCCAGGACACGCCCAGCGCTTCGCACGCCTGCTCGACGCTCAGCGCGAGGATCGGCGCGCCCCGTTTTTTGGCGGCAGCAGCAGCTGCCGCATGTGGCGATATTGGAGCCATCGCGGATATAGACCCCAACCTCCTCGAACCGGCCACGGAATTGCGCAAAACATACGTCGTCAGAGCGCGTCAGCCCGGCGGTGGGCGCCATGCTTCGAGCACGCCGCCCACCGCTGCGCGCACACGTTCGCGCGCCTCCGATCGGTCGACGCCGGCCATCAGCAGATCGTCATAGTAGCTTTCGCGATGACGCGCGGCGGCGGCCACTGCGAGCGTGATCGCGGTTGGGTCGAGCGCCCGCGCGGAGGCGGTCCGGCCAACGCGACCACTGCCGCGCCTGCCGGTGTGTGAGGCGATCTCCTTCACGCACTCAGGGGGGCAGCCCGGGAACAGCCGGCCGATTTCGTTCGCGAGCTCGCGCTCGAACTCCGCGTCCTCGACGGCACGCCGCTCGCGTTCTCGCTGACGACGCCGCAAGCGGGCGTCCTCGTCGGAGAGGCATTCCGCTTCGGCCTGTTCGAGTGCCGGCTCCTCGACGAGCACGCCGTGGCGTTCGTAGCGCCTGCGCACACGGCTGAAACGCACGACGACGGCGGAGAGCCGGCTGTGCTTGCGGCCCCTGCGCGTCAACGCCGCGTCCCCGGCGCCAAGGAACGTCAGGTGCGCGAGGTCAGCGCAGGAAAGGCATAGCGGACCACCGTCATCCATCGTCAGCCAGCCGGCATCGGTGTCCCCGCACGCAGAGCATGTCCACTCCTTCAGTGGTGAGACGACCACGATCTCGGACCTCTCGGGCGACGCGCTCACCGCGCGATCGTAGCTTCACCACGACGCCGCGCCACGCCGGACCAGATGGCACGATTGCGCGGTGCCCACAAGAGCTCGCCGTGAGTCCAAGGACGTCAAGGAGGTCGTGTGCGATCTACCGGCTGAGGAGCTGCGCGAGATTGTGCGCTCCGCCGTTGATCGCCATCCGGATGTGGAACGCCACGTCCTGCTCGCGGCAGCCCGTAGCGAGGGGGATTTCGGCGAGCTGCGCCGCGAGGTCGACCGTGGGCTGCGCACCCGCCGGTTCCTCGACTACCACGAGAGCTCAGCGTGGGCACGCGCGGCGCAGCCGGTCCTCGAGGAGCTGCATCTCGCCGCACAGACGTCGCCCTCGGCTGAGCTGCTCGCCCTGATAGAGCGGTCAGTCGGGCACGTCGTGAAGGTGATCATGCACGCGGATGACTCGAACGGCACAATCGGCGATCTCGCCCGCGAGCTGCTCGACCTGCACGCACAGGTATGCGCCGCGCGGGTCGCCGACCCGCTGACGCTCGCCGAGTGGATGGTGCGCTTCAGCTGCGACGACCAGGACTTCTTCGAGATCGATCCCGTCCGCTACCGCGCGGCGCTCGGCGAGAACGGCCTCGCCGCCTACAGGCAAGCGATCGAACAGCGCCACGCCGACGGCAGCAAGCTGTTCGCGGTGCGGAGGGCACGCGAGCGGCTCGCCGTACTCGACGGCGACACCGAGGCCGTCGTCGCGCTGCTCGGCGGAGACCTCAGCGCTCCGCACCAGTTCATCGCCGTGTGCGAAGCGATGGCCGAGCTTGAGCGCGAGAACGATGTGCTCGCGTTTGCGCTGCGCGGCATCGCCGAGACGAGCGGCTGGCAGGTCGACAAGCTCTACGACGTCGCTTGCGGCGTGCACGAGCGCGGCGGCGCGCCGATCGAAGCGCTAGCGCTGCGTCGCCAGCAGCACGAGCGCGCACCGTCGGCAAGCACCTACTCGACGCTGCACCGCGCCGCCGAGACGCTCGATGCCTGGGGGCTGGAGCGCGACGCTGCCCGGCGGGCGCTGCGCGAGCGCGACCGCGGCAGCTACGTCGACGCCCTCCTTCAGGAGGGCGACGTTGAGACCGCTTGGGCGATCGCGACCGAGGACCCGACCTGGGACCCAGGCGGCGATCGCCGCGCCCGCCTCGCCCAAGCACGCGAGGCCACACACCCAGAGGAGGCGCTCTCCCTGTACATGCTCGTCGCCGGGGAAGAGCTGCTCCAGACAGGCCGCCGCGCATACGCGCGCGCGATCACGATACTGAAGCACGCACGCCGAGCCGCGAGCGCCTCTGAACAGGACCACTGGTTCTCAGACCAGCTCCTCGACCTGCGCGAGCAGCACCGCCGCCGCCCCGCCCTCATCCAGATGCTCGACAAGGCGAAGCTCCCCTGAGCGCTCGCGACTTCGGGACGACTGTGTCTGGCGCTGCTCGTAGCTTGTCTGGGTGGCCGAGAACGATCCAAGCACGACTGATCCCGACGGACGCCTTGTCGTCTTCGACGCCGGCACCCGTCTGCACCTGTCCCTCGGTCGGCCGGAGCTCGTAGACGAGCACGAACTGATTCTCGGCACCGTCGCGCATCCCGATTACCGCGTTGACGATGCTATCCCGGGCCGCGAGCACTTCTATCGGCGACACGTCGATCCCCGAAGGTGGCTGCGGGTGGTCGTAGACTTCAATGACGAGCCTGCGTGGGTAGTGACCGCACTGGTCCAAGAAAACCCGCCGCGCGGCTGGAAATCATGACCATCACGATCGCCGGCATCCCGTTCGACCATCACCATTACGACGAGCGCGGCGACGTGCTCTACCTCAACGTCGGTGAGCCCCGTCCTGCAGCACGCGGCCTGGAGACGCCCGATGGGCACGCGATCCACTATGACGAGAGCGGCGCGGTTATCGGGTTGACGCTGCTGAACGTCCGTCACATCCTCGAACGCGACGGGCGGCTAACGCTCACGCTGCCGCCGGAGCACCTCGGAGCCGACGCACTCGAACCCATCCTCGCCGCAGCCTGAAAATCGTAAGGTCGCTCAGCCGGTTTGATCGCCGCGCCTGACCGCCGCTCCGCACACGGCGACCGGCAACGACCAGATAGCGCACGCCGGCTTCGCCGGCTGTAACCGAGCCCTGCGGTCGGCTCTCCACCAACCCCGGCGTCGTGCAAGCCGGCTGGCAGCCCTGACGGGCTGCTCGCTCGCCGCTCGCAAGCTCCCGCGGCCGGCGCACACCGCCAAGCCCGGACAGACTAGATGCACCGCTGTGCGAGCGCTGTGCCCGGACTGTGCCAAATTCGTTGGCCGGTCTGGGCCAGTTGGGGTCAGTACCCGTTGTGATGACCGCCGCCAGCATCGGCGCCGCCAAAGGAGGCGGCTACGCCCGCTACCTCGAGTCAAAGACCATCGAGCACGACCGCGGCGACTACTACCTCTCTCCCACAGGCGAGCCCACCCAAGCACCAGGCCGATGGCTCGCCTCACCCGACACGCTCGCATGCCTCGGGGTCGAGGGGTCCACCGTCGAAGGCGCCGACTTCATCTCGCTGATGGAAGGCAAACACCCCCGGACAGGACGCTGGCTGCGCGATGCCGGGTCGAACGGTGCTCGCGGCGGCGGGATCGACCTCACCTTCAGCGCACCAAAGTCCGTATCCGCCGTCTGGGCGTTGGGAGATGAGACCCAGCGCCGCGAGATCGAAGCCGCGCACGCCGCCGCCGTCGGCGAGACGATCGCGCACCTCACCGAGAACCTCCCGACGATACGCCGCCGCTCCCAAGGGGTGATCTCCGAAGAGAGGGCGCGGGATGTCGTGGCCGCAGAGTACCGGCACACCACCGCCCGCGGGGTCCTTGAGGGAGACGTCCCGGACCCGCAGCTGCACAGCCACGTCGTCATCACGAGCGCGATCCGCGAGGACGGCAAGCTCGTCGCAGTCGCGTCACGTCCGATCTTCCGCTCCGCGCGCGAGCTTGGCGCCTACTACCGCTCCTCCCTCGCTCACCAACTCCAGCAGCGGGGGTATACGATCGAGCCGGGGACCGGCTAACACGGCCGCTACTTCGAGATCGCCGGCGTCCCGCAAGGACTGCGCGACGCGTTCTCCTCCCGCAGCCGCGAGGTCGCCCAGGCTGCAGAGCGGTTCCGTGCGCAGCGGGGCCGCGCACCCGAGCGCGGCGAGCTACGCCAACTCAAGCTCGAGAACCGCAAAGCCAAGACCCTCACCACCCGCACCGACCTCCAGGATGCGTGGAATGAGACCGCGGCCCGCTTCGGCTTCGCGCGCCGCCAGGCGGCCCACGTGCGTGGTGCAACCGTCGAACGCGTGCCGGAGCGCATGCTTGAGGATCGTGTGGAGCAGCGTCTCACCGAACGCGCCGCAACGTTCGAGCCAGGCGAGCTCCGCGCGGTCCTGCTCGAGCAGTCCGTCGGTGAGCTCTCGCCCCGCGAAGCACTCGAGCGTGGGCGGGCGATGATCGCCGAACGCCGCGTCCTCCCACTCGAGGGCGGCCTGATGACCACGCTCACCGTGCGCGCCCGCGAGCAGGCGATCGAGCGTCGGTTCACCACCCTCGCCTCTGGCGCCGGCCGCGACGTTGGGGTCCACGCCCGGACGCTCGCCGGCGACCAGATAGCCGAACGGATCAGCGGACGCCTCAGCGCCGAGCAGACCCACGCGCTGGAGGTCATTACCGGCCCCGAGCGCGCCGCGATCCTCATCGGACCCGCCGGGACCGGCAAGGGCGTCGTCATCGACGCCGCCGCCAGAGCCGAGCAACACGGCGGACACCGAACGTTCGGGATCGCGGTGTCAGGGTCGACCGCGCAGCGCCTCGGCCAAGACAGCCCCGCACTCGCCGGGCAAACACTGACGCTCGACGCACTCGTCTCGCGCGTCGAGCACGGCCAACTCGCCGTCGATCGGCACACCACTGTCTACTTCGACGAGGCCGGGATGGCCGATACCGACCGCCTGGACCGACTCACCCAAGTCATCGAGACGAACGGAGCGAAGCTCGTCGCGACCGGCGACGCCGCACAACTCCCCTCCATCGGAGCAGGCGGCATGTTCGCCCGCCTCTCAGACATCGCTCCGAGCGCGGAGCTCTCGAACATCCGCCGCACCCTCGACCCCGCCGAACAACGCGCCTGGGCAGACCTGCGCGCCGGCCGCTCAGACCGCGCGATGGCCCACTACCACCAACGCGGACAACTACACATCACAGACACCCGCGACCAAGCCGTAGAGGACGCCGCACAAGCCTGGGCGACACTCACCGAAACCCTGGACCCGAGCGAGGTCGCGCTGATCTCAGACGCCTCAAACCACGAGATCAACCGCCTCAACGCCCGCGCCCAACACTTCCGCGCACAACGAGGCGAACTCGGCGACCTCGAGGTGCCCATCCCAGGCGTCCACTACGGCATCCGCCAAGGCGACCGCATCGCCCTCATCGACCAACATCACACGCCCGGCGTCGAGCGGATCGAGAACG
>Ga0209006_10000530_pt1 | contig 35818 bp, 39 predicted proteins | sample JacPin_JW_Ref_O2_FD_188567 | JGI IMG/M metagenome (GOLD analysis project Ga0209006, IMG submission 188567) | Forest soil microbial communities from Algoma, Ontario, Canada - Jack Pine, Ontario site 1_JW_Ref_O2 (SPAdes) (version 2) | ecosystem: Environmental > Terrestrial > Soil > Boreal... | reverse complement strand
GCTGAGCCTAAGCTCACGCGTGGCGCACGAGCGTCTGGTTCGCATTTGTTTCGTGGACTATGATCGCGTGATGGCTCTGGTGGTGGACCACAAGGACGACGTTACTGGCCAGCATCGAATCCTGGGGGTCGGCAGAATAATCAAATTACACACGAAGAATGAGGCCGAACTTGCCATCCTGGTGTCAGATCAATGCCAGAAGCAAGGCCTGGGAATCGAATTGCTGCGCCGCACCGTCCAGATCGCGCGCGATGAGCAACTAAGTAGCGTCTCCGCGGAAATATTGCGAGACAATCTTACTGCCCAAAGGGTTTTCAAGAAGGTTGGGTTTCGGCTGCGACCGCTGGCTGACTCCTCTTCCATATCGGCCGTGCTTGACCTCTGAATCCTGAACGCTAGTCATAACCACTGTCACTACCACCCATACCTGCGCCCTGTCTCTCGAAATTAACTGGACCACGCGACGGATTGGCTGCCGGTCGCCCCATTTCGGCGTTCAAAACAATCCCCAGGAAGCGGCGTCTTGACCGCCGCAGATTCTTCTGCCCAAACCGGTACCTTCTGGACGTGGCTCAGAGGATTCAGGGCACACGCTTTTGGCTCGGTCGAGGGCGTCCGCCAGGCTCACCTTAAACGTAGGGCCCGAGTCACGGGCAACCCGGAAGTTATGCCGGGCCACAAGTGTGTAATCGGACAGATGAAATCTCGCTGACTTCCCCGAAGTCGGCTTCTGTGGACATCTCTCCGGAAATTAAAGGGGAAAAAACTTGTCGGGGCGAGATGCCCGTTCGATGACTTTGCACGATGAGAGTAACAGTGCCGAGTGCTGTGGTCCCATCGCAGTCATGGGGTATGCGCCCGCAGCAGTGGTGCCGGGATTGCTGCCTCTAGCCCTCGCGTTTGGTGAAAAGTCGCGGGCGCATAATCCCGCAATTGCCGTTCCGCCGCTATGTAAGTTCCCTTGACGGAACAAAGGTTTCGGTTTTTGTGACTGCCTGCTAGGCAGTCAGTCAGATGCGAACCCAACGGCCGGCCCGGACCCTCGCAACGCGCCCATCCTCTGCTATCGATCGCCTTGCGTTCGCCTTTTTGGGTCGATGGAATAGCGAAGGGAAACCGGACCGAGCGCAAGCTCTGATGCCGGGTTTTGGCATCAAATTCTCTGGGAGGGTTTTGCTATCTGTAACTTACGGACACGTCGAGGCTTAGCGCGGCAAAACCGGACCGGGGGTTCGAATCTCTCTCCCTCCGCCATTTCCTCAAAACCCTCGTAAACAGCCAAAGACTCCGGCTCCCTCTGAGAAGGACTCTCTTCTCGAAAACGCCACCGAGAAACGCTATCGGAGCGCGCTTTCCTTCCGTTCGATGATCCTCTTTACCCTTATCGGCCAGCGGGTAAGGCAGCGGATAGGCTCTGCCGCGAATTGCACGATTCGGCGTTCGTCACGGAAATGTTAGGCGACCCTATGCAAATGCAACAGTCGGTTTTTTCCAGCCCGCAAACGAAGTTCTCATACGGTGAGGAAGCCGAATTCATCAGCGCCGTTCTTGGGTGTGACCCGGAAGAGCATCGGAACATGGTCAAAGCAGAATCGGATTGGCGCGCGTCTATTCCGACACGTAACGAAGCATCCGCTCCGGTAGAAAAATCAACCCTACGAAAATTGCAGCTTGCGAAAATGATTGGTGAGATGCGGGAAAAGCCAATATTTCATGGCGTTCGCTTTTCCGATAGATGGGATCGGTTACTGGAGAACTGTTGCCAGTTCGTGGATCAGGCGCCAAAGAGATTAGGTTTTCTCTCCTGAGAGGAAAGCAGGGGGACGGCAGAAAGAACCAAATCCGTCTCCCTGATCTTTTTTAAGCTGGTTCACCTTTCGTCAAAGCCGCTTTCCTTAGCAGCGTAGCCTTTGGAATCCCCGTACGCTGTGCAATCGCACCCCAACTCAGACCGTCCCCCCTAAGACGTTCAATTTTTGCTTGCGGGTAGCTGTGACGGGGACGCCCTAACCGCTTCCCCTTCGCACGTGCGTTGCGAAGCCCTGCTCTAACGCGCTCTTTTATCAGCGCGCGCTCAAATTCTGCCATAGCGCCAATGATCTGAAACATGAGCCGACCGGAGGGGGTGGTGAGGTCGAGATTATCTCGCAAGCTGACAAACGCCACTCCAAGAGCCTCGAAATCGGCGAGCGCGTTAATTAAGTGCTTCAATGACCGGGCAAAGCGATCCAGTTTCCAGACTAAAATCACGTCGAAGACGCGGGACTTGGCATCCGACATAAGACGATCAAGTTGCGGTCTTCGTTCTGCACTACCCGATATTCCTACATCGACGTACTCGCAAGTGACTTCCCATCCGCGCCGCTGGGCGTACTCACGTAACTCTCGGAGTTGCATTTCAGGGGTCTTGAGTGTGGCCGTTTGTGCTAACTCTTGCGTAGAGAGCGGTTCGCATCGGTCCAAAAACCTTCCCAAAGTGGAGTCTCTAAGTGACGTAGTACTCTCGATGTCTTGAGTTCATTCTTGTCGGTCCATAACCATATGATTTTGGACCCGTTAAAACAGACAAAGACGTGCTGGTCTGCGGAGAGATACACGAACGCCACGGCGAGGGACGCTTAGGGTATTGCCCGCTGCGTTACGAGAAATGGATCGTGGGATCGCCTGCCAGCCGTCCAGTGTCGTACATTGCTCTCGTATTCAGTTCTCCAAAGAACTTTTCTCAGGGCTTAAGAAAACACGGATGCCCTGGACCGATTTAGTCATAGGCAGGAGATCACACTGAGCGAGTCTTCCGGGAGGACTTTTTTCTTGAACCGCGCATTTATATTTTGAGTCATCGCATGATCGGCGGAAACCCGCCTCCCTAGGTGCCTTCCATCAATAGCCACACAACCGGACTCTTCTCCTGCAAAATGCGCATTACCGCCTTCGCATATAAGCAGTTTTTTTCAACGCCAAAGGCTCTTAAACCTGCTCAATTACGTGCGGTACGTGGGAGTAGAATCTAGGATCAGGAGGGCAGACCCAGATGCCTAAAATGGAAAGCTGCACCATCAATGTAGAATTCGCTCTTGCGCTTCGGAACCTAAACAAACATATCGCACAAGAATTCCGCTGTCCCGAATGCGAGCGGGAAGTTGAGCCTCACGAGGCCGGGGGAGATCAAGGCGCTCATTTTGAGCATGTGGTGAAAAATCGAAACTGCTCCTTGGGCCACAGATACGAACCCGCATCTGCTGCCTGATGCGCAAAAAAGAAAGGGCCATCCGTGGCGGGATGGCCCTCTTTCTCACTCACGCCTTCTCGTTCGCGCGGAATGCAGAGAGTAATGAAAATAGGGTGCTGCCTTACAAGAGTTTTTGCCGGTTCTCTGCAATGACTCGCTACCTTTCCTCCGGTGCAATCTTCGATAGATATCTATCCATGTCTTCGATTGTTAATTCGTCTGGGTTCTTTGGTTGACTGGCGATCCGCAGATTAGCTCGGTAGCTTCTGGCGATCATGCTTACATCAGGTTCCACAGGAGATTTCATGTATTCAACGGTGGTGGCGATAGCCGCAATGATCTGGCTGTCGTTCATGGTAACCATTCCTCCGGACGTGGGAGCATCCAAGGGAGTTTCTTGATTCTGATGGTTAGTTTTGGGTTCTGGGTTTGGTTCTGGCGTAGCTGGTAATGCGGTCATATTTTTCCCTCGGCTCAAAGATGAGCGTGGGAAGATTTTGCGGAGCGCATTGACCAGTCCTTTCGAAGGTGCGGAAATCGCGTGAAGAACGCTAAGGTTGTTGGTTGATGGCGCGGTAAATCGGATTCGTCCGCCGCGAAAAATAGTTTTCACTTACTGCGTAAGGGCTGAGCGGAGTGCAAATTTCGTCCCTGCTGAAACACGCGTCCAAGGGCGGGCGGATTGCGAGCACATGGCCACTGCTATTTTGCGATTTTGGACAAACTCGGGTCTCGTGTTAGGAGCCGATGGCCTGAAGTATGACGTAGTGGCCGGGCGGGCAATTGGCACCAACGCACAAAAAGTTTTTGAAATCCCTGGTCTTCCTGCAGCCTACGCAATGTATGGCGAGATTGGGGTGGGAGACAACAACCCGGACACCTCAATACTCCTTGATCTTTCCCAAGAAATTAGAAGGTTCCTAGATTTTACTGACTACTCGTCGTCATTTGATTTCCTTGCCTACGCGAATCGGATCGCAGCGAACTTACACCAATCAATAGCTGCCACAAGGGACAGAGGCGCGATCTGGGGCGGAAATCAGGAATCCATTAGGCCCGAACAGGTTATTGCAAGAATCATCCTTTGTGGGTTCTTTGACGGAGAACCAGTGGAGATCAATATCAGGTTTGAGCATCGCGATCAAAGGCTGCTGCCGCCGCTTGTATTTCTGGTCGATCTGCAACGTTCCAATCCGGAAGTGTTTGGATCGGGTCTGGTTACGCGACGCCTTTTCAGACACCCTGAATCTCCTGACCTAAGCCTACTGGAAGCCGCAAAGAAGATTGAACGGTACATTCAATTCTGCGACAGCGAAAGGGGCAGGAAGCTAGACCCGCTCATGTGCCGAACAATCGGCGGTCGTATTCACATCGCAGCTATCACGCCAAAAGGTTTCCAGTGGCTAAAACCGCCCGTTGGGGCATAGCAGGCTAAGGCGATTGGATTCCTACCATGTCCAATGCCCGCAATGTGGTGGGTGTTTCATTCCCGGTTCAGAGAATGCGGAAGGGACTAATAGGGTTCCGGTGCGACTACAGGCCGCTGACAAGGTGGCCCTGCCTCGGACTACCAGCACATTGTATCGCCAATATTCATGAGAGTTTAATCCCCAAACCACTGTCCACAGTGTTCCCCGCAGTGAATCGCTGTTGCGATTGCATTAAGAACTAAATCCGATATGGGCCTTCTAAATTGTAGAGGTTCGCGTGAGACCGATCAGCTTTGTGGTCAGATATTAAAACGATCTTCAACTTCTCGATATATTCCCGTTCTCGGCCTGTGGGGTAGAGCATGTGACAACCCACTGCGAACTCTTGGCCACATGACTCGCATTTCACGACCTCCCATGTAGTATGTTCGGGTGCGTGAACCTCCGTCTGATGGAGCTTCACAGCAACAGGGTCTAGGGCCCGAAAAGCCATCTTGTAATCAGTGCGTTCAGCCTCCTCGGATTCCTTTTTCGTGACAGCACCCGCGAGGTTAGTTTCAGCCCCAGCCAGCGCGTCCGAGGGAGTTTTGGCTTCTGGGTTGCGCACGCTTCGTGCAGTAATCCTCCTAGGGCCAATCGCTGGCGCTTCGAGCAGGTCCTGATGGATCGTCCGAACGAGTTCCTGATACTGCTCTTCCGAATATGGGTCATTGCGGAGGTCCAAACCAACCCTGGTCTTAATCCAGGAGGGCAACGAAGATGACCAGCCGCCTCTGCGCAGAATTGGAATAAACTTGCTGTTCGTGATGTTTTCCGCAAGTTCGCCAGTGATGATCATCGCTTCGTACCCAACTCCTCCGCTGCGTTGATTCCCACGCGCTGCATAGTCCTCGGTACACACGAGGATCACGAAATCGCTCTCGACGACACCTTTTTCCATAAACACGGTCTTGTCACCGCCCGGCCTCAGAAACCAGCAATCCAAAATGACATTTACTCCGTCCTCTTGCCGAAGCCGAGCGGCGAGGTCTCTCACCCACTGCTTGTGCTCGGGGTTGTCCCAGGAATACGACATAAACACACGCGGTGAGTGTTCAAGCGTTTGGTCTGCACTCTTTTCATTAGGAATTGGTCGCATGAGTGAAGAAGCATCCGTCGGCCTAGCTTGGTTTCCGGCCCCTTGAAGTTCAATCATTCTCAGCTTTCGAGAAACGGTTGCTTTCAGACCATATATTGTGGCCTGGGCCTCGCTTATCACACTGGGTAGCGGACGAATCCCCTCAATCTCAAAAGTTTTCAGCGCTTGTTGATACTGCGCAGCGATTGTGGCATAGATTTGCCGTTCAAGCGTCTGAAGGTGTTGCGGAGTGCCAAGCTCTGGGCATTTCCAGATCAACTCTTCACGAATCCGAAGCGAATCCTCGACACCAGCAACAATTCGCTCAAACTTGAGCTTGCCCCTTGCAGCGTGCCAAGCGCCTGAGCGACGATCAGTCCTGCCATCAATTTCAGCAGCCCTTTGCTGGAATTTTTTGGTCAGCGGCCCGACCGCTTCAGACCTCTTAAGTCTTTCCAGCTCCAATGCCTGAGCGGAGTTCACGGACACCCTTCTCCCTTGTGCGACATTTCCGCCGGACCAGGTTTCGCTAGTTATTCACGAAGTTTGAGGCGACTCTCCTGGCGTATCGAATCAGCACATAATTCAGGGCACAATGCGTGCCAACTACCAGCATTTTACCCCCGATTGTTGTGTGGGAAACACGCATGGAAGGAGTGATTGGGCCCGCGTCCAGAAAGGCAGCCCTGATGCCTATCCTTGTGCAGGCTATCTCGTTTTTGTGTAAGAGCATATCCTTCCTAGCACCAAGGGGTATTCCCTTGGTCCTGTGGAGGCGCGTGCAATGGATAATCTGGACACGAAGAATATTTCTGGAGTCTGGTCCGCTGTTGGTTGGGTATTCCTACTTGGATTTCTCGCTGTGGGCGGATGGTGGTTATTTCACATTCCATCGGTTGGCTACGGAGGAGTTCTGCTGGCAGTGGGAGCTACCCTGATGCCGATATTTTGGGAGAAAGTGGGAAGCGTCGGGAAAGCGTCATGGCTGGCAATGCTTTTCTTGCTTTTTGGGGTCGAATACCGCGCCATCGACAAAGAGCATGCGGACTATGCACGGGAACAAGCGTATGCGAGAAAAGAAGAGAGAGATAGTTTCAAGGTTTTGTTGGAATCGGAAAAGTCCGACGTAAGGGGCATCTTGGACCAGGAGCAAAAACACTTCGATAAAGTGATTGGCGAAGTGACCAACGCGCAAAGAGAGCAAACGCGCCAATTCTCTGCACTCCTACGCCGGGAAAACGATCTATTTGTACACGAAGAGCAACTGGCGGAAGCATTGAACGGAAGATTGCTTCCCGCATCCGACCCTATGCCTGACTTATGTAAGAACGGTAGGGTTTTAGCCTCGGACGACGTGGTGATTGTATTGGGAGGTAACGTCTTTGTGACGAATAAATTCCCCCACGTGGTAGTCGCTTCTACGAACGGTCAAAAACTGGTTTCAATGGATCGCTCTGCCGATGGCTCAATTGTGCTCTTAGCAGATATTAGGAGTGGCGATGGAAGGATAATCACAAGGCTGAATCAAGATGGATTTGTTGTAAACAGAAGCAACTACTTATCCATGAAGAAGGACAAGAGCAGTCTCGTCGTCGAAGATGAATACGGAGCGGAAGTGCTCCGAGCGCGTTATATGAATCGACAGGCGTTCTCGCTAGACGTGACAGTTAGGTTTATCGGAGGGAGGGTACAAATGCCCGATCCATCGTTTACGGGCAACTGTGCCTATCATTCTCACGGCCCAGATTTGACCGTCAAGCCTGATTAGGCGCTCGGTCAAAACACCGGGTCAATACCGAGTTCGCACATTTCGTGAATGAGCACGACAAGGTTATGACAAAGCACTTTGGATGTCGGCGGTTCGATTCGCGGTCTCCAGTGCCTTGGAGGTGCATTATCATGTCAGCTTTGAGGGAAGGAGAAATGGCATGGACTACCATGACGATCTAGAACGAACTAGGGCAGTGGGGAAAACACAATTACAACCAATCCCATTTCGTCCGCGCAGTGAGATTTCCGCAGACGCGCGCTATATCGTCAAACATCTCTGGATTATCTGCGTCGCATTGCCACTTATTGTGGTGGTGCTTTCCTTGCTTCCTCGCATTTTGAGGTAGCGTGATCCGGAAGAACCTCCAGGGGCGTGTTCGGGCGCTGTGAAGTTTGAGGCAACTCCAGGCGAGCTGGGATAATTTGTGTGACGAAGAGTGACCGCAGCACCCCCTGAGGGAAGGGGTGAAACCTGCTGAAACCTGCCATCTGGTCTTTCATGCACTTACGCTGCGTAAGACCGTCATCTGTGCGCTGGTAAGTTCTTTCGTTGCTGTTTAACCTTGTTTTCGAATCCCACTCTCTCCGCCATTCAGTCTGGACAGCAGAGAAGATCTGCGGTTCTTCGATCGAAATACGTGAAACATGCCCGTATTCGCGATAATCCCCAAACAAATCGGACTGGAGAGAACGGACTGCTCGGCATCCAATGCCCTCACTGGCCGGACTTTTCTCTGGGAGGCAGATGCGCGGTCCGGTTTCACAATCGGTGAGGATCTTTTCCCATAGCTGCTCACACACATTTCTCGCCTCGGCGTCCAATGCCCCACTTTTGCCGGGAAGAGCCTCACTAATTTCACATCGCGACACGTGTTGGATATCGTTGCGGCTGCTTTCTCCGCCCAAACCCGTGTTCTGCTGCGCTCTCGTTAATTTGGCCGATAACAAGAACACGATCAACGCAAGGGAGAAGCCGAACAGCGCCGCATGACCGTATCTGCCGCGAGTTGTCGTGCACTGTCGCCTGCCGAACCGCACGGACTCAGCGTCGTAATCCAGTTTCTCTATAGAGGAATAACTGCAATCATCGCCCTATGGCAAGGGCCAAATCTGAACTTTCTTTGAGCGAGAGGTTCGGAAAAAGACTTGCTGGGTTACGCAAGCAGAAAGGGTGGACGTTCACCTATTTGTCCGAGCATTCCGGCGTCGCCGTTGGATTCCTTCATGCCCTTGAGCATGGCAGGAAAGAACCCTGCCTCAATACCATCGATGTTCTAGCCAAGAGTTTCGACCTGAACATTTCGGAACTCATGCGCGGCGTTTGATCTCTTCCTTGTCAGGAAACTTTCCCGTAACCAACAGAGCATCCGGTTCATCTGTCGCAAAAAAGGGTAAGATGTGGCACGCGATAGACGAGACCGCCCGGCAACGGCGGTGTGGGGCAAAACCTGCCGGCAAGCGAAATCAAAAAATCGGGACATGCTAGCACTGCTGCATAGGAAGGAAACCAAAAGTGAAGCATTTCATTATCGCCCTTGTCCTTTTGACGTTCTGCGACGCAGCGTTAGCATCCAAGACAAACGGAAGCGTCGCCTCCGTCGCCTTTTCGGGAATCGGCGATCAGGCGGTTTTCGTGTTCAGCCTCTCATCGGAGATTAAGGACAGACCCACTTGCAATACGACCGGAAAATACGTGGTCCACATGAATGGCAAAAACGCGATCTTTGTTGTGAGCCTGATAATCAGTATGCGCAACCGCGCGGACTGGAACAACACTCCATCTATCTTCGTCGAGGGCAAGAGTGTGTGCGCCACCATTCCAGATGCAGAAGAAGTTGCGACAATCTCTGTTCACGATGGAGCAACCGAAGTGGCCTATCTCCGCCCTGGAATCTTGATTCCCGTAAGTCCGGCATATCCCCAGCCTCCGGTGATACAGAGCCTGAAGGCCACTCAATCGCCCGTTCTCGAATACATTGTGGACGGATTTTGGCGCGATTACTGTAGCCTTCCGATGGATGAGACCTTCAAGAAATGGGTAACTGTTAGGTCCCAATTATCCGGTGTCCAGAAGGCAATAGTGAACAACCCATTTGGTGGATATGTCGCTAGTGGCTCGCTCAAGCTCATATGTGCAGGTGGGAGTCTGTTTGGTCGAAGCTTTTTCGATGAACGTAGCAGGCAGACATATGTAGAGCGTGTTACAAGACGTTCTGCGACTGTCCTTTGGCGTACCAGCAGTCCTGATTTGTTTCATGGTGCTGCGTTATACAAAGAAGGCGACAATTGGAAGATCGATTTCTTATACTATACTTATCCTTCTCCTTCCGATTAGTTTTCCGCCGCTGTCGTGTTATTGGGTACGGTTTGTCCGAGGCAACCAAGTGAGCGCTTACGCGCATGCGCCTCTAACTAGGCGACTCTACACAGTCTAGGTCGCCGCGCGGTCCCTATGCTGCATGTCTCACAAAAGGGTAAGTTTCGCCCGATTGCGGCAAGGGCCGGAAACACGGGGGATTGCATATTGCAAATCTCGATTGCAAAATGAGGGCATGAAAACAGCCCGCCGCCGATAACCTAAGCTGCACCCTTGGGACCATGCGCTAACCAGCAAAGGGGACATCCTAAACGGCTCCGCGTCCGTGTTTCATGGCACGGCTTTTGCTGTCCGCTTTGACTCGGACTGGAAAATCGAAGTTTTCGGGCGGTGACCCAAGGGGGCTTCAACACTAAATCCCCCCAATACCCGCGGCATGGGGCGAATGGAGGGTAAATGAATTGATATTATAATCAACTATAGAGCAGTTCGATGGGCTTGCAAAGCCGTATGAAATGGGAGGTTCGACACATGATCCCTCTTACACGTATTGTCGAAGTTGCAGGGGCCCTGATCCTCGTCATCTCGGCGGTCGAGCTTTTTTGCCAATTCTGTAGGACACTTATGAAACTGGAGTCTGAAGGGCTAGAACTGCGTGGCGACTTACTATACTTCGGCGGAGGGGTAATAGTGGTCGTTCTCTCGTCGTTTGCAGCGCACTACGTTCTGGGCTCAACTCCTGAATCTTTAGCGGCTGCGGCGAAAACGTTTTTCGGAACCATGACACTATTAACCTTAGCGTGGCTATTGTTCGTGCTAAGAATCAAATCCCTCTACTGGTACGCCGTACTGGAGATACTGTTCGGCATTGTGGTTGCCGTCCATACGATACGCGGACTCGGGGATGTAGTCGTGCCAAGCGATCTCCTCCTGGCAGGGTCAGCAATGTATCTTCTTATTAGAGGATTTGATAATTTTCACACCTATATCGCAAAACATAGGAATAAACTTCATAACTCCATAGGCATAAGCCAGTGGTTTACATTTACTGCTTGGCTGAGAGCTGCTTCAGAATCTCCGAGAGTTTCTTCAAATCCTCAAAGTCCGCCACAATCTCAATCCGCGCCTTCATCTTCGTAAGCTTTGTGTGGTCCGGCGTTTCCCCGGATTCATGCAAAGCCTTCTCAAGCTCCTTCTGGCTCATGGCCGGGCCGAATTTGATGGTGTAGTGGTCAATCATCGCTTTGGTGCCGATTTCGGCTCTCTTTCAGTGTAGGGGTTTGAGGGATGATGGCAAGGCGAGATGAATCGCGCTAGAATGCCGGGCCAGAACGTCAACGGGAGGTCAAAGTGGGGCTATGCCAAGGGATGTCGTAGGAGGCAAAGGATTACGGGAGAGAATTCAAGCCCACAGCAAGTGGCTTACGGTTTTGGGCGCGGCGATCGTGTTCGCGATGTTCGTTGTTAAGGACGCCTATCGGGAATCGTTAAAGGAGATTGTGTACTCAATCCAGGCGGCAGAAACCTCGTTTCAAATAATCTCTGGCTTCACACGGGTAGACGTGCATCTGAGAATAATTGAACAGCAGACCTTCGTCGATCAAACCCCGAAGGAACTCCTGAGACTGGGACAGATGGTTCGGAAACGGATGAACGCCGGTGACGAAGGGGCCGCCTCAATTTCAAATGAAGGAGTAAATTTTCAGAAGACGCTCGGCGAATATGAAACAGACGTAAAGAATCTGGAACATCTCTTGAGCGAGGTTCCGGGGCATCAAGAAGACCGACATTTCCTCGAAGAAACCGAGGCGGCAATTCAGGATGCCTATAAAAGCGAAGCAGAGGATCATTCCAAGGACGGACAGAAATCTGGCGAGAAAGGTTCCCCCCGAATTGAATCTGCCATGGCAGACGAATCCCGTGAAGCAACGAGCGCCGAAATATTAGCTAGTCTGACAGATGCGGAAGAACACATTGTCCAAGATGCCGAAAAGGAACGTGACTTGCGAGAAGAGCGCCTGCGCACATACACGATAACGAGCTACGTCTTGTATCCGATAGGATGGCTCATAGGCTTGGTTGGTAAGCTCACCGGCACGCCTGCGATGGGTGGAGAGTGATGAAAAACAAGGCCGGGTTTTTCGCCCGGCCGTTTGCTTCCTTTTCAATCCTTTCCTTTTCCTCTCGTTCCTTCCGAGCGGCCTCTTCTCTCTCACGCTGTTGCCGTTCCATGCTCTCTTTCTGCTCTCGCTCGATGCGTTCTCGTTCTTCGGCGCGCGCCTTCTCTTCGCGTTCCCGCACTTCCTTCTCACGTTCAATCTTGGCTTTCTCTTCGTTGATGGCTCGCTGCTCGGCCTCGATACGCTGACGGCCCTCCTCGTTCTTCACTCGCACTTGGTGATTGTGAATGGCGCGATTAGCTCTCAGGAGGCTTGCGAATACACGGTAACAAGCGGCACAACTCCCCCAAACCATTGCGCTGTGTTCGATACCGACCTGGGGACCACTGTCAACGACTACGACACCATTAAGGCTGATCAACTCAGCCTGCGCGGACTATCGGAGAGTCAAGTACAGGCGATTTGGCTTAAAGAGGCGGACGTTAAGATCATCCAGGACAGTCAAGTGGGATCTCTGGGATGCACATCGTGCCCGCAGGGGGCGGACGCCTACAACCTGGAGACAAACCTAGGCAAGATTGTTCGCGCCGCAAAAATACGGTATCCAAATCTGCGGATGGTATTTCTTACCAGCCGATCCTATGGTGGTTTCACTACCTTTACACCGGCATCCTTGCGCTTTCAACCTTGCGTCGGGATCGGCTGCGATTTGGCACCTTGAGCGAGGTCAAGCGCCATGACAGGGAGAGCAAGTCGTGGAGGGCGTCCCGATTGACTCGCGATAGCCGCACAAGCAACAGGGGATAGCTTCGATAGTAGTCCGTCAGGTAGTACGTCTCGGGTGCATCCTCTATGAGCCATTCGCGTTCCTCACAGCCGACTCTGACGACGAGCGTGTCTGGTTCCGCCGAGGGATGAGTGGCTAAGCCCGCCATGAAGCAGCCGTCCAGCTTCAGTACCGGTGATCCGTCGTACTTCGTGGTAGCTTCAACGTCTGGCAACGTGAGCCCGACAGCCTTGACGATCTCGAACCCGTCCGTCGGTTCCTGCTTTTTCGGCCTTCGTTTCATCGAAGGCTAGTATCAACCTTCGCGCGACGAGGTTCAAGCCAGCCTTGTGTCGCTACGCTCCGAACGGCGATGCGCGTCACGACGCGGACAATGAGTGTGACCGCGATGTTTCGCCAATAACATGTGGACCGCAGAAGGGGATGAGCTCAAATACCAGTGGGACGCTTTCACATCGAGCGTGTGAATCAAGGATCTCAAAATAATCGAGCAGACTGGCATCTCGGAGCTGAATCCGTGAATCCGGTTGCTCAAAACATTCCCAGTTCGTGCCCGATCCGTCGTGTGATTGCGTATTCCGCGTCGTTGGCTACGACAAATTTGTGGGCGCGGAGAATTTCCAGGACGCGATCGTCTTTGCCTTCCTTAAGGGCGAGAAGGCCGCGAGCAAGTCTTTCTCGCTCCGCCTCGGACACATCCTTCCGAGCCACCCACACGTAATTAACATAGGGTTCAGAAATATAGAAAACGCGGACTTTCCTGCCGTCCAGTTTCCCGCCTATGATCAAGGAAGTCTAAGACAGTCTTATCTATAGCTCCGGCGTCGACAGCCCCATCTGCCACCAGCGCTGCGGTTGCTAGATGGCTCCCGGTATAACGATATGTGAGATCGGTTTCGGGATTGATTCCAGCCTGCTTGAGTTCGTGATAGGCAACAGATGAGCGCTGGTCGAGTCGATATCGCCAAATGCGAACTGTTTTCCCCTTAGGTCTCTGAGCGAATGAATCGACGAGCCGGTGCCGGTGATGAAGACCGTCTGATACTTCAAGTCAATGGCACGCTGGACGAGCGGAATGACTCCGTACTTAGCGCGAGCCCGGATATAGTTCAGCGCACCCAGGCACGCGAAATCGTAAGATGCATCTGCCAGGGCGGCAACGGTTGCGCCGTAGTTGTCGGGAGATGCGATAATCACCGGCCGTCTCATTGCCTTCGTGTGATAAGCCTGCAGAGGCGCTCTGTCGTGCTGATTAGACCCGTCTATGGCCACGCCAATGGTGATCGGCCTGTCGGCTGCATAAAGTGATGTGCTGGCCAGAACACAAATTACGACCCACACTGCAGCGGTCCTAGTTCGCAAGGGCATAGTACGATAGCCTGCACGGGGATCCACGGTATGCAGACCTGCTGCGTCGGATGGGGTTGCCGCAATGATTTTGCTCTGACCGTTCGGAAAAAGACGCCGACAATCCCACTTTCTGTCGGCAATTGCTGTTGCAGGTTCAGGTGCTCCGCTTAGCTCCCCGTCAGTCGCTGTTGGTAGCTCTTCTGTCCCTCTATTTCAGTCCTTGCAATATTAACGCTAGGCCGCAATCCGTTCGAACTTCGTTTTTTTTCGTCAACTGGCATAAAGAGGCGATTACACGTTTTGACGGTTGGTCGATGAGCGCTATGGCGATTTTTCGCCAAATTGACGCTAAGAACACGTCATGGACTTGTAAACAACTTGTTGCAAGGTTGCGATCTAGCAGCCCATCGGCGGGAGGCCACGCTCGGTGGCTGTCACCGGGCGTCCTAGAACCAAGTTTGGCAGCCTGATTCGCAGCCCAAAGTCAAAAGAGAAGGGGGCGTGCGTTGCTACCCCCGCCGTGTTTCACCGTAGTCGGCGAGCAGCCATTAGACATCGAAAAAGTTCATTTTCTCTGAGTGTCGTAATCCGGTTTCGCTCAAATAATCGTGAAAATTATAAATAACGCATTTTGAAGCGCTTAGCTTGTATTGCACTACAAACGGTGCATAATAAGAGTTGAAAAAGATGGCTGGTAAGGCGAACATAAGGCGAATACGCCATGCCAAGTGCCGCTGCCCTCCGCGTCCAGATTGAAGCTGCTTTAGCAGAGCGCATTCCATCCGCTCTGACACCAAGACCCAGAATTATTCGACAGGTTACGCCGACAGGTGTTCGCAATATCGATGAGTTCCTGCATGGGGGCTTTCCTTCAGGAGCGATAACGGAGATTGTCGGACCCGAGTGTTCCGGGCGCACTTCGCTTGCGCATTCCTTCATGGCCGCCATGACACGGGCAGACAACGTATGCGCCTGGGTCGATGTCTCCGACACTCTACATCCTGAATCGGCAGCGGCGGGGATCGATTTGCGCCGATTGCTCTGGGTACGCTGCGGAGTCCCTCTCACGACTGACGCACGGGCATCTACCCGGAACACGTTCACTGTTCCGGAGAAATACTTCATTCCAAAACCGATCAAGCAAGGTTTGCATGGCGGCGGGTTTGGACCGCATCCACGCGGCGAAGTAAAAGGCCTCTCGAATGCCATCTCCGATCTATTGCAGCCACAAACGGTTGAGTCGCAAGATGCCGCACCACAGCGCAAGCCGAAAACTGGAGAGGCAATCGTCGAGCGCGGTAATGCGCTGCGTCATGGGTTGCGCCGGGATAAGATAGGAGTGGTTGGGGAGCTTCATGTAGTCTGACTATCCGATTATCAGCAATATGAGTCATGTTTCCTTGCTTCTTTCCAAAGAGGCCGGAGCAGCGGCCTGCGCTGCGATTGTTTATTTCCTCGATAGGTAAAAGCATAAGCTAGCAAAGAGTGGTTTTGCTGGTCTGAAATGCACAGTTCTGCCAACAAAAGTAATCGCAATAACATACTTAGCAAATGAAGTCCTCGGGGGGCGGTGGAGGCGATCCTTTAAGGAATGTACTGTATCGAAAAAAGCAACCGCCTAGGGTAGGGTTATTCCGTTGCCCATGGACAAGAAAACAGTGCTGGTAGTCTCGCGCCATCCTGAACTGGCGGACGTGCGAAAACATGTGTTAGAGCAGGCGGGTTTTGAAGTGATGTCCATTGGTGAAACAGAGCGGATCGAAGAATCATGCCGAAACCACAAAATAAGCTTGGTCTTAGTCGGCTATTCACTGACTCCAGCCGACAAGCGCCGAGTTGCTGCCGAGACCCTCAAATTTTGCAAATGCCCCATTATTGAACTGTGGGATAGCGAGCCGCCGCGAGTACGATTTGATCACCGTATCTTTGATCACTACTCGCTTACGCCGGAAGATTTCTTACAGACCGTGCAAACCCTTCTCAGGGGCACTGGTGCAAGTGCTTAGCCAGCTACTTCTTCTGGGGCCTTTTCTTCTCGCGCGTTGTTGTGAATGGTGAGGGTATGGGGAGGGTATGGGGCTCTGTTCTGGTGAATGGCGTTGAGAACGTTTCCACATGCCCGCTTCTACAGACCATCAATCTACAATCAGCGCCTCATCTTTGACACGAGCAGGGCGGAGTGAACGCAAACGATTTGGTTGGGGTCTTCTTTGAGACGACCCGTAACAAATCATCAGATTGCATAAGATACCGACGCCAAGGTGGAGGCAAAGGGGCGGGATGTGTAAGTGACTGTCCAAAGTCTAGTACACGTATGTGCGGTACCGTACCGAAACGGAAATGTGACGTAGGGCGAGTCAAGCGGCAGCAGTCTCACTAAAATATGTTCCGCCGTCGATGACGGTTTCGACCGCCTTCAATAAACATTGCATCTCGTTCTTCGCACAGAGACCCTTTATTCCAACTCGTCTTGCCTCTGTCTCTAGTTGCGTCGACGGGTCAGTGGTCACCATCAAAATGAGAACGCCGGGATGTCGAGTAGTCAAGTGACGCGCCGCCTCGATCCCATTCATCTGAGGCATTATAAAATCCATCAACGTGAGATGTGGCATGTGAAGGTGAAATGTCGCCAAAGCATGATCGCCGTTGCAGGCTTCCCCAACGACAAGCCAATCAGAACGTTGCTCCAGTGCCGCTTTGAGAGCGGCCCGCGCATCAGCACTGTCATCGACTATGAAGATACGGACCAAGCGCACTCTTCCAGATGCCGCAGTTCACGGGTAGTAACCGTGCCCACTTCACTGGTATGAGTTTTGGCCGCTGCACGCCATACCTCTGAGACCTGACTGCAACCCGAATTGGGCCGTATGCGGTGACTGCCTGATTTTGGCAACATGAATTTTTTAACAACGCAAGCTTAGGACACTACCCCAACTTCGGCGGTTAGCAACGCACTAGTAGGGCCTCCAAGTCGATCCAAACATCTCAAGCAAACCTGCGTGCGCTATCGGGCAGACTTGTCCTCATGCCATTGCATACACTCTCTGGAAGATGACTCCCGAAGAACGCAAACGGATGAACGGGCTGTGCAATCGAATCCAAGAGGAAAAAGACCCAGAAATTTTTGACCAACTGGTACGAGAGCTAAACGAGCTTTTTGAGGTCAAACACGAACGCATCCATCCAGAGCACCACCTAGCAGCTTACCCATCAGATCCTTTACGGCCAGACCTTAGAGACTATCCAGAAGACATACCGCTAGCAGAAACGGAAAGTCTCGCGGGAGAAGCGCAACTTGCTGCCCAAAGGAAAAAACGGGCAACGCACTAATAGGGCTGACAATCCCCCCCATAATCGATCCCCTTCGGCTTCAAAGGTTGTACTATGTCCGTGTCCGCTCGTTGAGGTCGTATGGTTCACACGAGTCCGGAAAGTTGCTTTCGAAAAATGGTTTGGCTCGAAAGGGCGGATTTTGGAAGGTGGGGTTGCTCCCAGTGTGCTTGGTCCTTTTGGTACGATGCGCCACCCGACGCTGCATCCCTCGATGAGATAGTACGCAGTCTCCAGCGACGACTAGACGCGGAGTTCGATTCCCACGTTTGCGCCAATTATCCTCGGGTCGAAGGTGCGACGACTTCCTAGCAACGCACTATTACGACACTACCCAGCGTTGGGATGATTGTTGTAACATCCCCATTTCACTCATCTGGCCGAGCCGGGGCGCACTTGAGTGTATTCGCCTGTGGGTGTTGGAAAACTCGTTGCCCGTAATTCGCAAAAATAAAACGCGTCAAGATGGCAGTGCGGAACACTATTTCGCCTGAAAGCTCTTGCAGCTGCACAACTCTTGCGTCAGGTTAGGATTCGTCTCTTCACTTCTGATTGTGGCTCCAGCGCATGTGTCGTTCACGTGCTCTAGCCGACGATGACCGCACGCACAATATTCATTTGGACACAAATGCTCAGGCTCGAAGATCTCACCAAAATACATCTGCACTGATTCCCACCCGCATTGAGAGCACTTCCAACGTACTCCCTCTTCTGACGAGCCTTCCTGCTTGTGTAGGTGCGCCACCTAGCAATTTTCTCATCCGAGGCCGCCGCTTGGGTGGTTTTTCTGTCGTAACACCGCATGCCAGCAACCGTTCATTTAACAGTTCTTTTAGGAACGTTAGAATTGGCGTTGTTCTCGGTTGTGGCTCAGCCTCATGAGCGCCGCTCAGGATGGAGCTTTTTGGAACATGGACCCGAAGCTACAGCTCGCATGAGTTGGTATCTCGCGTCGCCGGAAATGCAAAAACCCGCTCCGGGTAAGAGTATCGGAGCTGCGCACAGGGGCTCGATGTCAAAGAAATACCGCTCCCTGCCCTCCGGGAATAGTGTTTTCTCTTGACATCCCCTTTATAGAACCCGTCCTCCGTTTGGAGCCGACACCGTTATCCCACCAGCCATCGGGATGAACGCGGAGAAATTTGCCTCCCTCTACGGCAGTTCGAGCTCCATAGCGTAGATTTCGTCGGTACTCAGGTTACGTGACGTAAGCACCGAGCCCTCAGGAGTTACGCCAGCCCATCCGAAAGCAGGCTGTGAGGAGTACAGGGTAATTCCTTTTAAGTCGGCAACCATCTGTGACCGAGTCTCTCCGACTTTGATGCGCCGAAAAGTGGGATGACCGGTGAAACGGCTGTCATAGTAAAGGTATTTTCCGTCCTGCGACCAACTGGGAAAGCCGATGAGTTCGCTGGTCCAGTCCGACCACTTCAGGGTTTTGAAATCGTAGATCAGAAGCTTGGCTGAGTCTGAAGTCATCGCCGCGAGGTATCGTCCATCCGGGGACCAACGCGGGCTATACAAACCCTCTGAACCCGGGATCAGCGCCACTTTATGCGTGTCGAGGTCAATGGCCCGAATGAACACCCGACTGTCGTCAGGGGTCACTCCTAAAATGATTTTCTTACCGTCGGGCGACCACACGGGATCGGCCTGGTTCGTAGCATCGTCAAGAACTGCGCGTGCGGAACCACCTGAGGACGGCATTACGAAAGCTTTCCAAAGTTGACCCGGTCGGACATCCAGATATGCGATCTGGGTACTGTCGGGAGACCAGCGCGGCAACGACGCCGCAACCGGCGGATAGGTAAGTTGAAGGCGGTCGCTGCCGTCGCCGCGACATCGCCAAAGCGTACCGTCCGGATAGGACACGTAGGCGATCCACTTTCCATCGCGAGAATAATCCAGTTCGCCCGCCGAGATGCCCGAAAGAAATGGCCTAAATTGCTGAGACTTGGAATCGTAACGAACGAGTTCTGCCCTCCCCTGTGATGCATCGACAAATAGTTTCTTGCCGTCGAGGCTGGGTGCTAAAAAATCATACGATGAAGGCCCCACGATTAATTGAAGGGGCCGCGGCAATCGCCACTGCGCCAGGGTACTGTGCTCGCGCATGACCCAAAGAGTGTGACCGGTTCCAATAGTGCTGATAAAAAAATAGTAGCGGCCATCCGCAGACCACTGGCCGCAGCACGCGTCGGAGGGGCCGCGTCCCTGCGGAAATAAGGGATGCAGACCGGTGCCATCCGCTCGAATCTCCCAAAGAGTGTTTTCTGACTGAAAGGCGCTGAAGCGAATCCGGGATCCATCGGGAGAGAACCGAGGAACCCAAACCCGCCCCGGTACAGTCGCCAGTTTGCGGGGGCCGGTGCCGTCCGCGTTTGCCACGTACAAATCAGATCCACGGCCGAAGACCAAGCGTTGCTGGTCCGGAGACCAGGCGGCACCAGCACGATTTGCAATTACCTCGCCCAAACGGCGAGCCGTTCCCGTGGGAAGGGGAAGACTCCAAATGGGAGCTTCCGCTTCCGTCGTCAGCGAATTGGATACCAGTAATTTAGTATGATCCGAAGCAATATCGTCGGCATACATGTTGATAAAGGGTGTGACAATTGGCGAAACTTCGCCACCTGCGATAGAAACCTGAACAACCTGCAAGTTTTTTCCAGTTTCGTCTATGTAGAGCCGGGAACCATCCGTCACCATGCCGAATTTCGCGACGCCGTCACGGGTTAGTTGTGTGGTGTTCAGTACGCGGGGTGCAGGCGGATTGGAATTAAGCCAGAAGAAAACACCAGCAATGACCATCAGCAGTCCGGCCATGCCCGCAATTCGGAGCATGCCGGTATTCCTCGCAGGCGTCGGTTCGGCGTCGATTTGCCCGGAGGTGCTGTCCCGGCGGAGGCGTTTCAGATCGGCGCACAACTCCGCCGAGCTCTGAAACCGGACTTCCCGATCCTTTTCGAGCGTCTTACGAATGACGCGGTCCAGTTCGCCCGGGGCCTGCGAGTTGAAACGTAAGACCGGTTCAGGAGGCTTGTTCAGGATGGCATTGAAGATTGCCGCAGTCGTCTCGCCACGAAAAGGAAGCATTCGCGTGACCATCTCATAAAGAACCACGCCGAAAGAAAACAGATCAGTGCGGCCGTCGAGATCTTGGCCCAGCGCCTGCTCGGGTGACATATAGGCCACTGTGCCCAGCGTGCTGCCGAGGCTGGTGAGATGGCCTTCGCTCATGGTACGAGACGAGTCTGAACTCCGGATGACGGGGTTAACTTTGGCCAACCCGAAATCGAGAATTTTGGCATGTCCGCGACTGGTGACGAAGAGGTTTGCCGGCTTGATATCCCGATGAACGATTCCTTTGGCGTGAGCCGCGTCAAGCGCGTCCGCGATCTCGATTCCCAGCGATAAGACGGTATCGACCGCGATGGGTCCGGCAGCGATCTGGTGCTTCAGCGTCTGTCCCTCCAGAAATTCCATCACTATGAAGGGTTTTCCGCTGTCGTCGCCGACTTCGTAGATGGTACAGATATTGGGATGGTTCAGGGCGGAGGCCGCTTGCGCTTCCCGCTCGAAACGGGCTAGTGACTGTGGGTCCCCGCCACACTCGTCCGGTAGAAACTTGAGGGCCACAAAACGGTTCAACTTTGTATCCTGTGCCTTGTACACCACACCCATGCCGCCGCCGCCGAGCCTCTCGACGACACGATAGTGTGAGATGGTTCGACCGATCACTGAAGCAGAATCCTACGTCTGCAAGACGGGCAAGTCAACGAAGGCCGGGTGTTGTCGTCGCGTCGAAAGGGCAGATGGTGAAAAATCGCCATAGCGCTCATCGAGGGTCAAAACGTGTAATCGCCTGTGGGTGTTGAAAAAGTCCTTCAGCAGAACGTCTTTCATCTGCGAGCATGCCCTCTCCGGTTTGTCTTCTCTCCGTTCGGTTAAGTGGTGGCGGGCAGAACGGGTGTTGCCGGTTGGCCGAAGAAAGGACTCCTCTTTCTGTGGATACTGTCGCGGGTCCGCATGTAGGGAGTGATGTGACGATCCGCCAACCACTGTAAGAACTCCCCGTTCCCGTAGGTCGTGTCGACCGCCACCGATTCCGGCTCTCGTCCTTGCCATGCGGTGAAGCGTGTGAGCATATCTTGTGCTGCCACCGTCTCCTGACTCATGCGCGCCGCCGTGGCCTGCACGCCGACAATCACGCAACTGTGATTGTCGATCAGATAGTTGTCGTAGTACCCCAGTCGGGCCGGAGTTCCACCCTTGGTGGCGTAGGTCGCGTCGCGATCGGTGGTCGATACCTGTTCTTGCGTATGCACCGGTTCTTCCACCGGGTTCTGCTGTTCCAGTTCCTGCAGATACCGACGTACCGCATGATGGACCTCGGCTGCTTCCGCCAACTGCTCGCGTGGAATGCGACTCTGCTTCGCCGCATTCGCCTCCACAAAACTGCCATCGACCGACAGCTCTTTCCCTCGCACCAGCCCCACTTCCACGCACTGCTTCACGATCCGTTCGAATAGCTGCTCGAACAGTTTCGATTCCTGAAACCGCCCGTGACGGTTCTTGGAAAAGGTAGAGTGGTGGGGAATCTCCTGATCGAAACCGAGGCCGGTGAACCAGCGCCACGCCAAGTGCATGCGTAGTTCCTCCACCAGCTTCCGCTCGCTGGTGATGCCGTACAGATAGCCGATCAGCAGAATGCGCGACAGAAGCTCGGGATCAATCGAGGGTCGTCCGGCCTCGCTGTAACTGTCTCTCAGTTGTTCCCGCACAAAATCGAAGCTGATGTGCTTGTCGATCAGCCGCAACAGATGATGCTCGGGAACCTGATCTTCCAGGCGGAAGTAGTAGAACAACGCTTCTGAGCGAGCGTGTTGCCCCATCATGATCAGCAGCCCTCCGACGATCAGAATCAAACAGAGCATGCGCGAATGCTTTCTTCTAACATGCTTATGCCAAATCTCATCCTGCGAATCAACGTGACTTTTTCAACACCCACGTCCTTTTATCATTCACGATCTCGATGAAGAAGCAACCGCTCGGGAAAACGAGACCGTGGCAGATGGGTGAGCGTGTGGGCGACACTCAAAATCTCCTCCCCGTGATCGCATTGGTATCTCCGATAATTTGCATGTGCTGAGATTCAGCGCGTTGCGGTATGCGGATCATGGGTTTCATCTCGGCGGTCTTGATGCCTATTCCGTTCCCTTTAACCATGCGGTTAAACTCTCTGGGAGTCAGCATCTCGGGGCCTTTGAGCCGTCGTCCGTACCGAAGTTCTTTACGTCGTCGGACGTCCTTGCGGACGGAAAACGGAAGCTGGATCAGTAACGATGCCAAACCAAAAAGCACTGGGAGCTTGTAGATGTCGAAGAGACTGTCGCCGTCATAAACCGCGCTTTTGAGGTAAGAATTCAGGGAGGCGTCGATGTAACTCTGCTGTGGCGCTAGATAGAGAATCGTGTATCCGCGATGCAAGGCGGACTGTGAGAGAGCAAGGGGAATTGGTTTCCCGAAACTTGTCCAAATAGATGACTTTTCCATAAGCCACGACCAGATTCTTTGAGACCCGACTCCCATTCGTGGTCAACGTGAATCTGACCGAGTCCGTTTCAACGAACGGAGCCGGATACCAGTCTTGGTCGTCCTGTTTGTTGAGACTCGGCTTATTCGGCAACTCGTCCGTTGAATCAACCAAGATCATTCGAGCCTGAAGTTGCTTAACCCAAACCGGGCCGTTGCCATCGTTCTGAAGCATCAGTTGAAAGAATCCGGTGGTCGTAACAGATGTGATTGACGCCCCGGACTTTGACGTGTTCTCGCAGAGAAATAGCGAGTTTAAAGGGTCTCTCCCGAGTGTCAGCATGACCCAAGCGCGTTCGATGTCCTTGCTGGCACGCAGCTGATACTTGACGACGAAAAACATCGCTACTGTGAAGAGAGCGATAACAATGGTCGACGAGGCGTTGACCGCATCTATCCAATCGTGCTCAACCAGGACAGCCAGAGAGTCCATAATCTCTATCTTTTACTCACCCGCTTCGTATTGCCGCCCTTGTTCGCTCGTCTCCCCTTTGGGCGTCCGGCGGTGAGAGACGGCAAACCAGTGCTCATTGCAATCAGACCCTCGCTTATGTCAACGCTCCCAGTCTTGAGAGTCATCTCCTCGCTAATTTCGTCATCGACTTCTTGCCGTCTGCCACAGGGCCGAACGTCTCAACCAAGGCATCGATCTCTTTCCCCGAGTCGGCGTTTCCGTTCTTCTTGAGGAAAAGGGAAAGCAGAACCAAGACCAGCGTTGTCGCCGTGGTTGTAATTTCGTAAATCTCGCCTTCGGTGTAGTTGTTCAGAACCTCATGCTTTGTGAAACGCCGCCCTATCTGTTGCATCCCGCCATGCGTGTAGCTGTTGAGTGCCTTCCATGCCCTCTTCTTAAAGTTCTCGAAAAAATCCCCTGTGTCGTATGCTTTGTCCAGCGCCGCCGCAATGTCTCCGAACCCTAGTTCCATTTTGTCCTTCTCATTGAACTTCTTGACTTCTTCGTCAGTGGCAGGAAGATTGAGCCATGCGCCGCGATATGCTCCCTCTACAATCGGTCGTGCCAGGGCGAAGGCTGACCCTGACATGCCCTGCATGATCAGCAGCAAGACTGACTCTTGGTGCTCAATGAGCACGGAAATAAATCCTATGACGGTCACGATGCGGTAGTCATCGGGAAAGGCGTGCTTGCCAAGTATCGGCTTGGCGGACTGAATGGCGTTCTCGCATCGTTTCAGATGTTCATTGAGTTCGTTCGTCATTTGAGAACCTGCCTCATTAGTCACTGTCTGCGAGATTCACAGCAATGCGGTGGTCCGTCAGGATTTTAATAGCGTCAGCATTCGGCACGTTGTGGTAAGTGACACACTGGTCCGCCGATTCGATTCTGACTCGCTTGCCGTTCTTCAACTTTGTCGCTTTGAGTGCATCGAGGATTGTTTCAAGCGTGCCTTTCGGCTGCGTCGTCTGAAATCCCATGACGCCTACAAAACGTACGCCTTGATTGTTGATATATGCTTTCACTGCGTCCCCTTAGTTCTTGCAGCGGATCACGCGAGGCTCTCCGCTATCTTCGTCACAAAGTTTCCTAGATCTGATTCGTCATCCGAAGAAGAGTAGTTAGGTCGACTCTATAAACTTAATATAAGGTGTCGATCTACCCGTGGCAACACATCGTTGCCGCGGACTAGGTTGTTGGTTTCGCCGGTAGCGCCTTCTTCTTTTGAGGACGGTAGGCACGTCGGGTTACTCGTAGATTAATGCATGAAAGGTGTCGTGGACGGTCGAAGCAATTTTGGCCGATATCAGGCCGTGCCCCTGCGCATCCACGAGCAGCACGCCTGCCGTGGTCTTCAACTCCGGAAGATCTTCCGCAATACGCAACTGCTCGGAGCTTTTCGTTTTTCTGTATTCGAGCGGCGTTGATGGCTCTTGGCTCAGCCGGCTTTCCAGCCAGTACACATGGTCATCCACCATGTTGCGCGCCGGTTGCCCGGCCGGCAACGGATCAAGATAAACCTTCGCCAGTTTGAGCGCCCGGGCGATGCGACCGTCGATGTTATAACGCTGCTGAAAGTTGATGTACTCGAACAGGTCGCCGCCGACGGTGCCTGCAGGGATTGAGTTGCCATACATATCGATGCCTGCCAATTGCGGGATCGCGCCTTCGACCGGCATCAGTCGCTTGCGAAGATATTCGTCTATGGTGGGACTGAATGATGATTGATTCATGGCCAGAGATTTGTACCGCTTACCATAAAGATTATCGGTGGTAGCCTTGTCTTGTGGCAAAGGAATCGGCTAGCACCGTTCTATCGATCGGCGGACAGGAAGTCCAGATCACGAACCCTGAGAAGTTGTACTTTTCTTCACAAACAAAAGTCACCAAGCTCGAACTTGTTCAGTACTATCTCTCCGTCGCTCCGGGTGCGCTGGCCGGGATTCAGGATCGCCCAATCGTTCTAAAACGTTTCGTCAACGGCGCCGAGGCGGAGGCATTTTATCAAAAGCGCGCGCCGGAGAAGCGGCCAGCTTGGTTGCGTACGGTCACTCTGTCGTTCCCTTCCGGCCGAACCGCTGAAGAAATCGTGGTCGATGACGCAGCCGGGCTTGCCTGGATCGTGAATCTTGGCTGCATCGAATTGCACCCGCATCCGGTACGCTCCAACGATCTCAATCATCCGGATGAGTTACGCATCGATCTGGATCCGATTCCCGGCGTCAGTTGGGATGATGTTCGCCGCGTCGCACTTGAAGTGCAGGGCTTTCTCGATGGCGTCGCCCTTCGCGGCTGGCCGAAAACCAGCGGCTCGCGCGGAATGCACGTGAATGTGCGCATCGAACCGCGTTGGACGTTCACGCAAGTTCGCCGCGCGGCGGTTGCCTTATCGCGAGCGGTCGAGCGCCGCGCCCCGACACTGGCCAGTTCGAAATGGTGGAAGGAAGAGCGTCATGGCGTCTTCCTTGACTACAACCAGAACGCGAAGGATCGCACGACATGCTCTGCCTATTCAGTGCGTCCGCTTCCGGATGCTCGGGTTTCGACTCCTCTTTATTGGGAAGAAGTGCCCGATTGCGATCCGGCGGATTTTACCATTTTCACGGTCCTGAACGCTTCGCGAAAATCGGCAATCCACATGCCGAGATGGATGCATCGCCGGGCTCGCTGGAAAAATTACTGGACCTGGCCGATAAAGACGAAGCCGCCGGTATCGCCGACGCGCCCTGGCCCCCGCACTTCCGCAAGATGGAAGGCGAGGCTGCGCGCGTGATGCCGTCCCGCGCAAAATCTGCCACGAAGAAGACAGCAACGAAGAAGTCGCGCGTGAAGATGCCGCTGATTACCGTCGCGAATTCACCCGATAAAGGGGCCGCGTTGGCAGGTCTAGAGCGATGGAAGGCCAAACATACGGATATCGCAAGCCTCCTTGCCGTGGACGATGTGCTGGTCGATTCCATGCGAGGCCGCTCATCCACATGGACACGTGTCCGCATCAATCTGCGTCACGTCCCCGAGGAACAACGGCCGCTACAGGAAACTCCAGAGCCGGACGATGATCCCACACGCGAGTGGCGGCAGCGTTGGAAGAAGAAAAAGGCAGACGAGTAAGACTCACCTTCCCTGCGGAAAAATTGCGGCCAGTTCCTGCGGAGGAACCACTTCAAGCTGGCCATAGGTGCAATCGCTGGGTTTTTTATCCGTTCGCCATTTGCGGAACTGCGCCGTGTGCCGGAAGCGACCTCCCTGCATGTGATCGTAAGCAACTTCTACAATCAATTCCGGCCGCAACGGTTCCCACGACAAATCTTTGCCTTGGCTCCAGCGGCTCTGTCCGCCGGGCATCCGCTTGACACCTTCGTCATTCTCGGCCGCGGACTCAGCCCAAGCCCTCCACGGATGGTTGACCAACGCATCTTCTCGATACGGCTTGAGAAACTCCACCAGCTCTTTTCGTTTGGCCGTGCTGAAACTTGCACAGACTCCGACGTGTTGCAAAGCGCCGGCATCGTCGAACAAACCAAGCAGCAGCGAGCCGACCATTGTGCGCTCGCCTTTTTTATGCCAGCGGAATCCAGCCACTACGCAATCGCAGTCGCGTTCATGTTTCACCTTAAGCATCACTCGCTTGTTCGGCTCGTAAGCTCCTGTAGGGTCTTTGGCCATCACACCGTCCAAGCCTGCGCCTTCAAAACGGCGAAACCAATCGGCAGCAATGCTCCGATCGCTGGTTGCAGGTGTTAGATGAATCGGCGGTGAAGCTGAAGCGAGCAGCGATACCAGTTCGCGTCTCCGCTTTTGAAACGTCTCGCCGCAGAGATCGCGATCTCCAAGGCAAAGCAGGTCGAAGAATACAAATGATGCGGGAATCTGTCCGGATAGAAGCTTTACGCGCGAAGCAGCGGGATGCAAACGTAATTGCAACGCATCAAAATCAAGTCCATCATTTTTGACGATGACCATCTCTCCATCGAGCACACAACGCGCGGGCAGCGCCGAGCGCAACGGTTCCAGCAACTCAGGAAAGTAACGATTGAGTGGCTTTTCGTCGCGGCTTTGGATGAAAATCTCATCTCCATCGCGAAACACCAGCGCGCGAAAACCATCCCACTTGGGTTCGAAAACCCAATCACCCTCTGCGGGCAACTCATCCACTCGTTTCGCGAGCATCGGCAGGATCGGCGGGTTTACTGGAAGGTCCACGCCCCATGGTATAACGTGGCTTCATCTTTTGATTGCGGCTGAAAACGTTTGATGAACCCTGGCACTACGCCGGCGAAATCGACTGCGGCTACCGGATCTGGCCCGAGTGATAAGGATAGTCGGGTAACGGATAACCATCTGCGCTGTAGAGAAATTCCGCTCGTCCTGGACCGAAATACGCGAACAATGCCCGTATTTCGCGATTATTCCCAGACAAACCGGACTCCGGAGAACGGACTGCTGGGCATCGAATGCGGTGTTGTCCTGGATTTTCTCCAGGAAGCACATGCGCAGTCCGGTTTCACGGAGGGCATCAGGCGAATGCAACGCGATGACAAGCCGGGATTGGGCCATGGCGAGTTGACTTCGCAAAATTCGGGAGCACAGGCTCATCTCTGTCAGCACCGATGCTGTAGCCCCCAATCCAGAGCCGTCATACACCACGTAAAATCGGCCAAACTGTCCCGCGCGGCCCTCGTGTAAGTGAACATGCTTCGCATGTTCTCCTAAATTTGACAGAGACACTGTTTGCGGTTAGTGTCTCCGATCCGCGGATCTGCGCCGATCTGGGTGATCTGGAAGTGGAGACAAATGCGGCAGTATTCTGCGGTGCTTTCAAGAGTGAGCGAATGCGAGAAGGAGGCCGATATCGTTTACGCATCCGTGCGCCAGGGCGCACGGAACCACCGGATGGCATGTGCGGCAACCGGGGCGATTCTATACCGCGGACAAAGGAAAACGCGATAGGGCTGCTAGCGTCATTACATGAACTAGGGCTTCTTCTTTGTAATCGACGCGCCCTTGTCGAAATGCCAAATGACTTCTCCGTGTTCGAACTCAGCTAGCCGTCCGAGACCGTCCGGCGCAGGCACTTCATCGGAGGTGGGAAAGCCGAGTGAGCCGAACGGGCCACCTTGGTTGAGCCAGAACTGGCGAATCTCGCCGCTAACAATGTGGGCGCCAGTCGGGGCACTCCAATAAATGGAGGACTCGACCTGCGTGTAAGCGCTGGGCGGCAGCGGATGAGAGCACGACACAACCATTGCTGCAGCGTTAGGGCGAACCGAAACTACAGTAAAGGCGTGCAGTGGCAGGTTACTTCTGAAGTCCTGCGACCATCCCCCGCCATCGAGTGACCTAGGATCGCCCGTCGGCGTCCCGAGCACGCCGTGCTCGGCGCCAGATCTTTTGTAAACGGCTTGAATTGTCTGAGCACCAGTCGCAAGGGGCGCCCCCAAGATTCGTGCTCGTCCACTTTTGGGCACCAAACCATAAACGAGCACCGTACCCGACCCTGTAGCGCGAAAGACTTTGCCTTCGGCGATGGTAGGCGGAACGGACTTGGCGAAAATGTAGCCGCCATCGTCGTGCCAGAGTTCTGCTAACGAGAGCGCATTGAACGCCGCCAGACGCCCCGGTTGATTGCCCCACTGAGCGTCCCCCAATGCCCAGGAGGTCCACAAGATGCCGTTCTCGCTAAGATTGGCCGACAGCGAACTAAATCCGCCGGGCATACCATCAGGAGGCCTCTCGGGTCCAGTGACCGCAGCAGCCTCTTGCAGGTGTTGCGCCGAGTTGTCGTAATGGAATGCCTTCACGTAATCCTTCTCCGGCATTTCGTAGACATAGCCGAAACTGCTGTTGGCGTATGGCCAGAACACGGGTGTGCCATGAATGTTCGGGCCGCAAATCTCGCCATTCCCGTACTGCGAGGGGGCAACGTAGCAAGTCGTCCCCGGATGAGCGTTACATCCATTCGGACTACCTTGCTGGGGACAGGCTGGTTGACTGGTGTCGTTGTGATACGTGTTCGTGAAGGCTTGGAATCCATCGAAGCCTCCAGCGGGCGCCGGATCTTGTGCAAGCTGCATGCCCGAAGAGTTGACTACGTAATAGCGGCCTTGTTTCCCACCCCCAACCAAAAAGCCTCCGGCAGTCAGCACGGGCCCGCCGGAGCCAAGGTCAGTGTCGCCAGCGCTGAGCGTCGCGGCATTCACGGGCGTATACGACCCAGCCAGCGACAATCCCGGCCACGATCCAGTGATCTGCAGCTTGACAAACGAATCTCCCAGCGGTGGTCCACCGTTGCCAGTTTCAAAATAGATGTTCGCGCCATCGCTCACCAACCCTCCGCCGGTTTGCCAAACTCCGGCATCAGACCCAGCGTTCGCACAACTGGTGCAGAAGATCGCTGCGGGACTCAAGTCACTAGCTTTGTAACCGAAAATCCAGCCATGGTACGGCACGCCAATCCCGCAAGGCGTGTCGCAACTGAACGTGCCAAACGCCGCGTAGACAATTCCGTCATTCAAGAGAAGGCCGGGCCGTTGGCGCTCACATTGGGCATTAAACGTCACTCCGGACGGATCGGCTCCGCCCATAGCAACCGGACTTACCAGATCCTTGAGGTTATTGGTGATATCTAGCTTATGCAGATAGTGGTTCTGATCCTGTGCATTTCTAGCAACCACATACATGACGTTTGCCGCCTCGTCGATCACGGGTGTGCCGGTGATCCCGACCACGCCGGAGGGGGTCTCAGTACACACCGAACTGGGACCGGTAGGTTGAAGCTGGCGAGCAAAAACAGGCACGGCTGAAGGGCCCGCGTCATCGGCGTCAAAGGCATAGACCCAGTTTGTTTCCGTAGCCACAAAGAAAAGATTTTTGGTTCCTGCAGACGTTTTGACTCCGTGGATATAAAGCGGCTGCGCGTAAACCGCCCCATTTACCTCGCGAGAGTAAAGCAGGCCGAAAGCGGACTGAACGTTCCCGGGGGTCAGAGTACTCTCCACCAAGTAGGAGCCGGTACGGGAATTGTTATTGTGCTGAGTGATCACGTTGTAATCGGGGGCGGCGCTCGACATTAACGCAGTGAAAACGCGTTGGCCGTTAAGCTGATATGTCTTTACGTCTCTTATCCAAGCTCCGTTTAGAGTGGAGCGATTGGCAAGCTCGGCTGGCGTCTCGCCGTAATACCACCACCAGCCTGGGCCACTAGGCACGGGAAACTTTTCCATGACTACATTGAAGGTGGGGCCGCTTTCGTTGGCCAGCTGCAGGTTAGTGAGGTAAGCGCTGTTCTGCCGGAGAAGCGAGGTAACTTGCGTGGCGCTTACATTGTAATACCACCACCAGGACTGGGCGAACGCGCCGGTGTTCTGGACCATCACGACGGCATAATTTGTGACGCCGTTAACAGAATACTGCCGTAGATCAAGAAGACGAGCTTTATTTTGAGTGAGAAGAGTAGCAATATTTGCGGGATTTTCGCCGAAATACCACCACCAAGATGCGGCATCGGCTCCAGTGTTGCTGATGAGAACTGCGGCGAAATAGGTTACGCCGTTTACTTCATAAGCGTCGAGATTAATGAGGCGGGCATTCAAGGTTTTAATTTGGTTCGTAAGATCGGCTGGGGTTTGGCCATAATACCACCACCATTTCTTGGCGTAAGCGCCAGTATTCCCCACCATCGCTACGGTGAAAAGGAGCGGCGAGATCTGCTCGACCTGAATGCTAACCAGGCGCGCGTTATTGGTGCTAAGGAGCGCAGAAACTTGGGATGGCGTTTGGCCGTAGTACCACCACCATCCGTTTGGCGGAGTACTCGGTAAGTCGCTGGCGAGGGCTGTGCCGACGATGGGGGAAAATAGCAGAGAGGCTATGCACAAGATCAATAACAGAGCCTCCTTTCGATTGATCCGGTTAAAGATTTCTACTGCTGGTCTGTCCTGTGGCAGAGTCAAATTCATTTGTAAAAGCCCCCATCACAAACCGTAAACGTTGAGTTGGCTGTCAGACCCCACATAGACCTTACCCTTGATCACCGTGGGTTCAATCATCGGCGCGCCCCTGGAGGTTCTCCAAGGTCCTGCTTGTTGATCTACAACTTGCTGGCTTAGATCAGCTGGATTGAACGCTACCAGACCAAGTGGGTTTGTTCTTTTTATTAGCCACACAATCGCTGTTTCCGGTCGTGTATTTGAGGAAGAGACAACTGGCGTCGCGCCGCCCGCGTTGATCGCGGGAAAGACGACGGTTGATTGATTAACTTGTCCGCTCGGGAGCAGGTCGTAAGCAAGCGGAAGAGCCGCTTCGGAAACCGTGAATGCCTTTACCGGGCCACCCGGGGGCGTCGGGTCAGTTAACGGGCGGGCTCCATAGTTTCCACAATAGAAAACCAGGCGTTTGGAGCCGACGATTGCATAGGCGGGACCTCCCCATACGCCGGGCTGCTTACTGTCGGTGCCCGTTGGCTGGGCTGCCCCATCGATCACCTGGCCTGGATAAAGGTCGATCGTCTGAACGATGTTGGTATTTGACTCCGCACCCCAGGTATTATCGAATTTTCCAAGGTTCGACCGATTCAGGACGTAGATCTTTCCTTCTTTTCCGCAAGCGAGTAGCAAAGGTGCTGACTTTCCCCCAGGGGGATTTGGGATAAGGCAGGCGGCCCCCGAACCCAGGTCTTGATCCAGCGGGTCGAGATTCTCCACGTTGAACGGCATAAAGTAGTCAAGCACGATCAGGTCGGTGCTTAGCTTAACTACACAGTTGCCATATCCGCTGCCGCCGTCACGGACGCTATAGTCCCCGTTTCCGGTCAAGCAGTAAATATTGCCTTCTGCATCGCACGCGAGGCCAATTCCCCCTTGCCAGATGCCCGCTCCCGAGTGGCTTCGCATTTTTTCGACTTGCACACTGTGACCAGGAGAAACAGGAATAGCTTGATAAGCGTCGGGTGCCGCGTTGAATTGTGCTATTCGATTGAGCGTGCCGGCTTGATAAGAGATAATCCAGCCGAAATAGGGAGGCAGGTCGCAGTGCCCCGCCCAGGCGACGTACACCGCTCCTCGGCGTAAGAGGAGTCCGGGACGCTGATTTTGGTATTGGGCAGTGAACGTAGCCGCTTTCAATGTGGCTTCAACCGCGAGAGGACTCTCGGCCCGATCCTCGAGTGTCGTTATGTCAAGAGCGTGTAATCGTTGGACATAGCTATTGCGGCTTCCGCTTGGAAGGAGTGTATGTACCTGCGCTTTGACCACCAAAAACAAAGTTTGATTTGCGAGGTCGATGACAGGGGTACCGGTAATCCCGATCGACGGAACGACGTTAGGGCAGGTACCGACCACCGTCGAGGGCATTGGACCTTCATTTACGCTGAAAAGCGAGCGTTTGCGCAGCCAGGAGGAATTGGCGCCAGAAGCGTTGTCGGCATCAAAGATGTAAACGGTCCCATTTTCGGTCGCAATAAAGACAACGTTGTGTGTCCCCATTCCTGGAATGTCCAGCTTCGGAACGTAGAGCGGCTGCGCGTACGCTTGTCCGTCGATGCAATGTTGAAATAAGGATCGAAGACCAGGAGAGCCGCGCTCTCCCTGGCAGGCAGCGATGGTTAGATCTTCTTCATAGGGATTCCACCCGGTACGATTGCGGTCAAAATGTTGCGTGGTGTAGGCGAGTTCGACGACCACCGTGGCTGACGGTGAACTCTGAGTACCGTTAAGTGTTTGCGTCGCCGTGACCTTGTTGCCAGGTACAAGAAGTCCGGGAATAGCCACCTGGGCGCGATCAAAACAACCCAGCCGCCAATCGCCACTGAGCTTACCCGATGTATCCGATGGCGTGTAGAAGAGCACACTATGTCGTCCCAGCCCCTGAAAGTCCGCCGTCCAAAACGGGCGGCCGTCCCAGACTTGCCCGAGGCCGCGGGTATTACTAGCCAGAGACCAGGATAGTTCCCCGGCTTTAAAAATGCCGAGCCACCAGTTTCGGTCACCGGGGAAGTAGAACAGAATGTCACTTTGATGAAAGCCTGTAAACGGAGCGGCCCATATCGGTCGTCCATCGGCGAGTTGGCCAAAATTCGGCTGACCTGCGCCTTTCCCAAGGGTATTGCCGGCCAGAGACCAGGAGAGGCTTGTGTCGTTGCACTGCCCGCGCCACCAGTTTCCGTCACCAGGATAGTAAAATAGGAGTTCCGCGCGATCAGAACCGCTGAACTTGCCGGTCCAAAATGGGCGACCGTCCCCAACCTCTCCGAAACCTCGCGTATCGCCGGCGGGGGCCCAGTTTAATGTCGTGCCGGAGAATCGGCCGATGCGCCAATTTCCCTTGCCGCGAATGTAAACCAGAAGGCTATCGCGGCCAGAGCCTGTGAAATCGCCGACGAAAACGGTTTTATCAAATGAACCGAATTCGGCCTGATCGGTTGCACTGCCGATACCGTTGCCGGCGTGAACCCACGAAAGATTTGTTCCGTCGTATTGTCCTAACCACCAATTCCCGTCACCAGGGAAGTAGAATAAGAGTTCAGCGCGACCTGAACCGCTGAATTTGCCGGTCCAAAATGGGCGCCCGTCCCCTACCTCTCCGAAACCTCGCGTATCGCCCGCGGGGGCCCAGTTTAATGTCGTGCCGGAGAATTGGCCGATGTGCCAATTTCCTTTACCGCGAATGTAAACCAGAAGGCTATCGAACCCAGAGCCTGTGAAATCGCCGACAAAAACGGTCGTATCGAACGAACCGAATTCGGCTTGATCGGTTGCGCTCCCGATTCCGTTGCCGGCGTGAACCCAGGAAAGACTTTTACCGTCGCATTGTCCTAACCACCAATTCCCGTCACCAGGAAAGAAAAAGAGGAGTTCAGCGCGACCAGAACCGCTGAAATTGCCCGTCCAAAACGGGCGGCCGTCATGGATGTTGCCGAAGTTTACGATGCTTCCGTTAGCGCCTAGCGTGTTGCCTGCTAATGTCCACAAGCCGAGCGTCCGCCAGTCGGACGTTTTCAAGATGGGTGCTCCATCGACATCCAGTTGTATCGTGGCGCCGGAGACAGCGTTGCGTACTACGATCGTGTCGGTGGTTTGGTCGATGCGTTCGATGACTGGAAGTAAGCTTGTCATAGAGGGGCGCCTTCTGTGGCAGGCAGAGTTATTTCCTAAGGTTGAGACAAATGCTTCGCTCAAACATGATGTTTCTGCCCGACTGATATCGTGCAACAAAATGCCTAGACCGATTGCCGGGCTTTTACCGTGAGGTTTCTGGGCCTGGCTGCGTAACAAGGTTGGCATACGCGAAAAAGGAGGTTCTAGTAAAAATGCGACATTCAGCGAATTATTTCTTCACGAAATGCCGCGGCAGAGCAATAGGGAGTTTCAGGAACAAGCCGGAAGTGATCGACATCTGATCGCAAAGAGTTGATTCGAGGGGGGCATTAGTAAAAAGGCGTTATCTTAGAGAACTTTTTCTCGTGCGTCGCCCAGTGCCATCGCCCCGGGCCGTGCATCCCCGATCTGCGCCAGTAGTTGTTTAGGAGTGTCGCCCGCCAGAAGGTGGAAATCGCGAATCATGTGCATCTGGTCGTGGTAGCGAAGGCGATGAGCGATTTCCAGCCACGTGCGTTGCGGAGCGGCTATCTTCGCATCCAGGGCAGTCTGAAATCGGGCAACACGGGCAAATAACTTGGGAGGCATTCCCATTTCGCGATGGAATTGCCGCTCAAACTGCCGGGTTCCCAGGCTCGTTGTCGCGGCGAGCTGCGCTATGCTCCCCACGATGCCGTGCAACGAAAATACGTGTTCGGCAAGTGCTACCATCGTTTCCTTGCCGCGAGCCCGCGCAGCCATCCCCGTAAGGAAGTCTTCCATGATACCCACACGCGCTTCAAATGTGGGACATTCTCCCACGCGATCCCTAAGCGAGGGAATCTGCCTGCAAACTAGGGCCGCGTCGTAGTTCCGATGTGACATTTCCCGCATCGGGATGGAAAAGAGACGGGACAGACCAGCCGGCTGAAAGAACACCCCAAACGAGATAACTCCAGGCCGGAGCTCGATGCTCGCACAACCTCCTACCTGAGCGCCTATCACTGCCTGCATCGGCGTGGTCAGATCGTGGCCCCGTGAGTGATGTACGGTGTACGGGTTACCAAATTGAAACTCAAGCAATTGCTCCAGCCGCGCAGGTACCGGCTCCACAACAAGGTCGGATCCTGAATTGGACGGATGCACCTCCCGCTGGGCAAAGACGCGCACGAATTCCCGTAGCGGCGGTCTTGGCAGCGCGGTGCGAAGTGCAATCATGGTAGGCGAAGTATATACTCGGCGGTTTTCTG
>Ga0209006_10000529_pt1 | contig 35851 bp, 50 predicted proteins | sample JacPin_JW_Ref_O2_FD_188567 | JGI IMG/M metagenome (GOLD analysis project Ga0209006, IMG submission 188567) | Forest soil microbial communities from Algoma, Ontario, Canada - Jack Pine, Ontario site 1_JW_Ref_O2 (SPAdes) (version 2) | ecosystem: Environmental > Terrestrial > Soil > Boreal... | reverse complement strand
TGGACCTTGATGAATAATCGTCCCATTTTACTGGGATCAGTCCACCAGAGGTCAGTCTTTCCAAGATATCGTGTGCTGGCCATGCGATAGGCTACGTCTTATAATTCATACATCTGAGTCGAACCCGTCACTGAAGGCGCAACGACAATCAATGGTGCTCCCACTCATAAGACAAAATGAAAGGGTAGCTCACAATGTCATACGACATAATTGCCAGCAGTAAAGAAGATACATAAGTAAGCACTTGGCTCCAAAAAAACGTTTGCATTGAACACCGGGATGCAACACATAATCAAGTCGGAGAGCTGGCGGTATTTGCGTTTGACGTCGCCCTGGGTTGCAGTTTCCGCAAGGTCTAGAATATCATAGGGACTATCAGGGCGAGAAAGTAGAGCCAAAGATAATTATCTGTCGCAGGCGTCGCAGCAAATTTAGGCTGTGACGGCAACAAGCAAAAAGTTGTCACTAGCCAATATGATGATGGCCCCAGGCCTCAAAAGTACGACACCTCATTTCAACCTTACTGCGCTGACTGAATCCTAGCCGTTATCCTCCTTTCGTTTGTACTCGCTGTCGGATTCTTGTTAATCATCCTCTCCTGCACATTGTGGGGGAATTGGTGGCCATTGCTTGTTGGTACGCCACCTTCACCCAACACTCCCTTCTTTTTGGTTGACATCCACAACACTTCTAGCCGTGACATTCGTACTGGCACCTCTTCCGAATGCATTGTTTCCCCATTGTGGCTCGAATGACTTCTCCGCCGAGAGCTCAGGCCTCGTCGATCTAGGTCGTTTTATCACCTCCATCATAGTCGTAACCGGTTTCGCCTTCCCCATCGTATTGGCCCATGCTGAAGTCATTCGAATGGGAGCTTGCGTCACTTCCATAGTAGGCGGAGGGTGGGCCTTCTCGCTGTTGCCATCATTTATTAGATTTTTTGACACTCTGCTCCAGGTTGGTCTACGGTACCATCTTGGTTTACAGTGCCGCATTCAGGCAGGAAGATTCGGAATACGACTAATGTATACCGGCCTTGCCCGTGTGTAGGTGTGAACGGCTACCTTAGTGCTATGTACGAATACATAAACCCTGTCGCATTCACCGTGCCAGCAAGGCAGTCGCCAGATAACAATATTCACTGGCGAGCTCATGGGATGACCTCAGTCATATGGTCTCGCAAAAGGAGCGCTGGTCCTTCTAGTCTGTGTCCACAACAATGGCGCTGAGCCAACCTGTCCCAGCTTTACTGCCGTGGCCAGAGCCTGGAATTCGCACGTCCACCCTGATATCGAATCGGCCGAATGATAGGAAACAGAGACCTATATCCACCTCACCCGATTCCCCACTCCCCAGCTGTCCGATCGGCATGTCTGCAAGAATGCCCTCAGAGATAATGTGCTCGGCCGGTTCCATATTGACATCCGCAGTGAAAACCAGTGGTCTTACTTTGCAAACAAGAGTTGAGGAAAATTCAGCTTCACGTCCTAGAGAGTGGACTCACGCGACTGATTGATCAATTTGATCCGAAGGTACAAGAACTCATTCGAAGGCGGGTAATATTTATTCCCCGTCTGCGGTACCGTTTCGCTCCTATCATATCGCACCAGTGACATTTGCACCTGGGCAGCTTCTGTCTGTAAGATCTCCAACATAGGCAAGCTTAGACGTTGCTGTCGTAAAGAGAGATCCCCTGAGCGAGTTCCGCCAGTCTGGCAAAGGTGGACAAAGACAAATGTTCAGAAGAAATGGAAAGAAAGCTTGAAGACTTACTTCTCGCCATCGACCTCGAATAGATTTAAAGAGCTCCTCCCGGTACCAAAACAATTCTCGCTGGGTCTTCTCTTCTGCTGAAGTCAGATTTGACTTCGTGAGCACGAACTGCCTATCGGAGAGGGTCGGGATGGCCTTGGAGACAATATCTTCGGGAAGGAGATATCTTTTGATGGGAATGACAATCCTAAGGCTCTCATACGTCAGGATCGCTTCTCCTTTCATCCTACGAGACTCACCGTGTCGTCGAACCAGGCGGAAGCGTACATGACGTTGAAATTTGTGGTGTGCCTGCAGTAATGTTTCAGGAAGGAGCTAGATATGCCGTGAATGTGAACAAACCTTCTTGCAGACGCTCGAAGGTCACGTCGAATGGCAAACCGTAGGTGTTACGTACTTCAACGGAGAACAGGCACCATCCTGTCTCCTCAGTTGCTTGTAGAATTGAGTGTCGAGCCACCCCTGTATTCTCGACATTCCCGCCGGAAGTGTGGGACATTCCATAACAAGGAGACGGCAGAACGTCCATTCCAGAACACTCTAGCATGTCATAGACGGTCACCATAACTGGGTATGACAACTGACGTGCATGAAACACTTCTAATGGCTTCTCTGAAGCAAGCTCGGGTCGATGCGCGTAAGCATAAGATACATGTATTGTACCGTTTGTGCTGAACCCAAAGTAAACCTAAATTCCAAAAGTGTGGTCTTGACTCACCAGCCTGCCTTTCCGAAGCACCCAATGGTGAGTGTCACTTTTTGACCAGGTCCGATTGTTTTTATTTCTTTCGGACTGTTCCATGAAAACATAGGGCGACGGATCAAATCATACTCCGTTTCGTATGTATCGAACACAGAGAGACCACCATCACTGAGTGCCTGCTGTGCGGATGCGATGGTTGAATCATCAAATGAAAGCCTTAGAAAATCGATTGGTAGTGCAGATACGTTTTCGAGAGTCAGGCGAATAGCAGACCTGAAAGACAAATTATAAGAAAGTCGTGAAATTGATGTAGTGAAAGACAAACTTTTCTCCGTTATACAACATTACGGCTCCATGTGTAATTGAGGATCGCCGTATTCGCAAGAGAGGCTGCTCCTGTACTACCTCGCACTCCAAGAAACGAGGTGATCCCTTTCGTGAGAGGTGGTTCAATTGGGCACTGGTCCGTCTACCAGTCCTTTCCCACGGAAGAGAGTCGAGTCCCCAGTACTTTGATCGTCCGATTTCACATTGCATTGAACTACGCAATCTTGATTGTCTCGCTTCTTCTGCGTCTGTGGAAAGAGGTAGGACGAATTCCCGAGAAGCTCCGCCTGGGGATCGAACGACACAGCCTCGAACAATGAGATTACCAGCCTTCAATGCCCTCCCGGCTATAGTCACAGAATGACAACTGTTCGACGCAAGAACGACTGCCACAGGTTCAGACTCGAAGGGTACCCCAGATGTGCTGTGCAAACGGATGAGGAGAAGTAGCAAATTTAGAACTATACGTGATCACCTGAGAGCCAAGCTTTGGAATTCCAGATGAAAAATGTAAGGATTCCGCAGCGTCACGACGAATTCGAGATTTTCGTTTTGTACCACCAATGTTCGACCCTAGAGACCGGTTCAATTTTGGAGTGACAAGATGAACCACATCGATTACCTGAGCCGTCAAAGCTTTTCTCGGGTTGTAAAGGAAGGGATCTTTGGCCCCGGTTAGAATAGGAGCAATATCGGGTGTTAAACTGGTGGCCAGCGCCGAGACACGCTTTTCGATAGGCAATCTAACAAATGGGAGACTACGAAAAAGATAATGAGCATGAAAGGGCAAACCCGATGCTATGACATACGGGGAGATGGTAATGCTGAGGATAGGATTCCCAGACCAAAACTCAACAAACTTTGTGTCGCCCCTACGCCGCGCAGTCGTCAATGCTTTCGCGGATGTAGCGTAGAGGTGATACTGGTCCCCAGGGAGCAAGACTGAATGCAAGGTCTTTAGGGCGGATGAGGCGAATTGCGCAACAGCGGGAAAATCTGCAACGATTTTATATCAAGATAACGTCCATCGAACATCAAAGAACGAACCAGGCAAAGCTTCCGCGACTGCTACGGCCTCACGAACTACGCCTACTTGGAGTTCAGGCCATCCGTAAGCATCTTGAATCGAGTCCAAGGCACCGTATTCTTGTGAGGTGTCCGAAACAGTGGTATCATGGTCAAGACCGGTGGCGGCACCATTGGTGTCCACTTCAACTAGCCGCACAGCATCGAGGTTAATACCTAGCACTCGGCAAACATATTTGAGGAGTGTTAAAAGGCTCTCATTTCCTTCAATGCTTTCGTTCTGTCTCACACCAACATTCCCTCGATTGTCTCCGGAAAGGAGACCGGAAATACCAAGGGGAGCTGCCGAAGGAAGACTCGACATTCTGGAGTAGTCATCCTCTTCTCGGCCGCACACAAGAAGATCCAAGATGCAGCCAAGAACCTCACGCAGAATGTATGCCTCCTTGCGCCTGAAACCCAAGCAGGAGTACATTCCAGCCATAGCCTCTAACGTAGCTATGCGTTCTACAGGCCCGAGATGCAAGAGCCATGGACCGTGAGCTTGCGCCAAAATACTCGCAATTAACGACCTGGAGATACCAGATACAGAGCTCATCCGTTCCAAGTAAATCCACGAATGTCTTTCGCCGGGAGATAAAGTTGGTGGAAGGTATGGATTTGCACCAGCCTGCAACATGGCGGTAAAGGCAAGAGGCCCCCATCCTTTAGCGGACCAGATGCAGTAATGAAGGGAAGCTTGTCGAAGGACTGCGCAGGTGTATAGATATGCAAGTAGATGACAGTGCTGCTCTGCCTCAACGGAAGATGGGGCTTTGAAATAAATTGCAATGGCTTGATTCAACCTTTCGGATAGGTCTGACCACGGCTCCCGAGTGCCAGCAGATGTCTGTGGTACATATTTAACTCAGTACTGGCGGCGTGGTAGTTCTAAAAAAACACGCACTAATCCATGACCTGCAGACCATGCATCAAGTATATGAGAGGTAACCATGCCTTCCAGAGCGGAGGCATGCCAGATCACATCCTGCGGAGACTTGAAGAGTGCCACAGCGTCGGTGTAACTAAAACAGATAGAAAGCGTGAAAGATGTCGCGTGCAAACTGGGTTCACGTACAGTGTCAGTGCGTCCTCGGTTCGGCCAGCCAACAAAAAGAAATCGGCGGCGACTTTGTAAAACCTTCCATAGGAAGAAGCTGCTCCGATTCCTGGGAGGCGTTTCTTGGGCGCCGACATGCCGACACTACCCTGGCGATAGACCGAGGGAGTGGATGTGTTACGCTTGAAAGGCGGAGTTTTTCCGATGTATGAACCACCTGTGCTGGAATCTAGTTGCTTATTGTGCGAAGGAAGATGATGAAGAGAATCGTGTTGGCTTTCATTGTCCAGCGGCTTCGGCATATCGGATAATGGAGGAAGTATGGGGAGAACTGTTGAATTTAGATACTCATTACCGACCGGGTTTTCAAGAGCCTTTGTCTGACAATGACTTTATAAGCGGTGGAAAGATCAGCGAGCTTCAAGACGAACCACGACCCCGAACTCTCCGAGTATTTGAGAGCAGAGATCGGCAAGCAAAGTCCCGATATAAAGCTTTTTGTTGCTCATCAGATGTGGGATAACAACTAAACCTGGAAGCGTTTCGGAGAGGTTGAGATTCGTGGCTCCATTACTGTCTTCGAAGGCAAAACAGGTCTTTGCGAATGGAAACATGGAATCAGGCGGAAATACTTCGCTCAGCGCCATATTGAATTGGGTATGGATGGATGGAAAGGCGTCGGTCTGAGAGCAGGCCGCTATGCCGATGACAGCCAGTGGAAAATGGGATGACCTCAGAAGCGAGAGGGGGATATGTGATGAAGGAGGGGGATGAGATATGAAACTGAGATGAAGGTGCCCGGCGGAAAGAGGGTTGGGCATGAACCGGGCTAACACTCGAGCACTGAGACGACTGGAGAGGATCACAGCATTAATTTCACATACCTCTCTCATCCTTGCTATCTGGCGGGATGTCGCTTAAACGAATGTCATGGAATGTGCGAATCTCCGAGACGCAATTCTCGAAAATGGCCTGCTGAATTGAACCAACTGGTATCAAAAGGATCCGAATGTGAGCGAGGGACGCAAACGCGCAGAAATCCATGAGCCAGGATAACTAAGAATTGTGTACTTTCCGCGTGTAGTGACTTTCGCAAGGCTCGGCGTTGATGGTGACGCAACCGCCACTTACTACAGCAACAAACTGAACCTCATCACCGTTGGTAAAATTACAACCGAAATGGTGATTTCCCTCATAATTATGCCCTACGGCTTTCAAATACTAACAGATATACCCTTCAGGGCGTAAGCGATAAGGCCTTGGGCGGTACGATGTTGCTGTCAGCGTCAATTGTGTTCGTTTACTACACCACTTGGACGCTCCTCTTGGTCAGTTGCGTGGTTTGTATTCCAATTCATTGATAACGTCTCTTGGATAGCCTTTCTTAGATATTTCCAGTCCAATCCACAACTGGTTCCCCTCACGAGAGTGGGCTGTGCGCCTCCCTGCAATCATACTTGTTGTCGGTTTGTCAGCAATTGGCGCATTCATTGGTTCAACTTTGGTCAAGGAAAATCACAAAAAGGCAGAGAAAGCACGCCTCCGGACTGCATGACTACAATGATATTTGTATGTTACACTTCCGCCGCCCTGTCGAATACCTACATTACACAGACATCCATCATCTCTCCCTGGAACCTTTCCACTCCGGGATTAACGTCTTCCCAACTTCTAGAGCCTGCAATTTTTCCGCTGCAATAATTTCTTTGGCAGCCTCACTTATCAGATTCTCGAAAGGTATTTCAGGAGGTGACTCTGATATGGCCCGTATCGATCGAGAGAGCTTTCGGGAAAACATCATCAATATCGGACCTCAATAGTGAATATTATCATCCACCTTGTTCGTTGCGCTATCTCCGGGGCAGAGGATGCGCAATCTTTCAAGCAGCGCGCACTGTGTGGATGATTCCAATGCAAGCGGTGATCGTAACAAGCGTATAAAAAGAAATAGATCAGCCAACGAGGTCCACGTTAATATGGCGAGTGTCTACAGCCATAACATGAACACCGAACAATAGGCGAAAGGATGGTCCGCTTACAGATATATTTTCTGTTTGTGCTTCGGCTTCGAAAATGTTCACCAGACTTTCAAATGTCGGCCACAGCTCGGTCCAAACCAGGATTTCCTCGGCGTTCCCTGCATTCCCTTTGGAAGTAGAATCTCCTCCGTGAAGGGCTTTTTTGCGTGCAAGCATGAGCCACAGCTTGATGCCAATATATGCGTGGTTGATGGCTGATATTGCGAACATGGAAGGACTCGCTATGGACTGGCCAAGTGACCTCAAAGCGCTTGAATGAGCGAGTGAAAATGCCGAAATTTGCGAAAAGAGAATGGAAACCCATTCATCCGAGGGGTTTGACAATGTCGTCCAAGCCAAGATGTTCCAACAGCGAACACTAAGACCTTGTCGGGGTCCCCTCTCAAAAGGATTTAACGTGGAGTCTCGTATGACCTTTGAAGTTACATACCTCCAGTCCTTGATCAGAAAGTAATCTACCGGCGAGGGTGTGATCACGGTTGCAAGCCTCGAGCAAAACTCTCGCCACAGCCGCCGATGCTGCAAAATCAGTTTCTGACTGCGTGCCGGACCAAACGTAGTTCTGCAAAAATGAAACAGCAGAGTCGGCAACAGAAGCCTCGTAAATGACTTTCAACCCGCCATTGTCAGGCGTTGCGATTGTCTGATGCAGATCAGCGGAGGAACAGTTAGACCATGAACGGCGAAGACGTGGCCTTAACGAACGTCAATGATAGAAGTCAAAGTCGATGGTATTATGCGAGTTTTCATTCGTAAGCCATCCACAAGAATTTCAGCGACGGCAGAGGCAATGTTATTGGTATGAAGAACACCATCCTGTGCACGAGTCTTGCGTTGGAGTGACGAAGTCACATCAAGGATTCGCGAGAGACTCGGCACCGTGACACGGAACTTGACTAGAGTGCTGCGAATGATCATCTCCGTGCACGTCAAGAATTCCTAGAATACCAGGTAAGTGGCGGAGAGCAAAATGAAACATTTCGCGCACGCGACTTTGAGCCTTGTTGTGTTCGATGAGAACCGCAGGGATGAGAAACAATGGGGAAGGATCAAAAGCTTCCGGAGTCCATTCCGATGTACGACGTACAATCGTGTTAAGATAGTGTCCTACCACTTACGATTAATGTCAGCCCAAGAAAGTAATTCTCCCAGTCACGTTGACTTACATTGCATCAAGTCTGCGCTATAGCCTTCATGATGAACCATTTCAATGTACCTTTGAAGGTTGTTTAACACAAATTGGATGGACTTGTCGTCATTATCGGCAGCTCGTGTCAAGATATCGCGCAGAAGGATGTTCCGCAGGCGTTCAGATGGTGAAACCTTGCTGTCATTGGAATCCGTAATGTACCTCAGGACGAGGAAAAAGTCCGCACTGAGGGGACGCTGAATGTCGTGCATCATCAGCAATAAGTACGGAGATAGCGTGACCGTAAATATATAACCTTGCATAGCACATTAAAAAATCCACTGAAGCTGGAGACAAAATAGTCAAGGAGAGGCCACTCCATAAATGCAGGTACGAACATTGTGATTGTTGTGTCAACGAAACTTCGAGCTTGGGTGACAAGTATATCCTGGCTATGATCGTCCTGCGAATATATAAATGTCGCCACACACTCAACTGCGTCGCTATATAACGCTTTAGAACAAGGACTGTTTCGGAAACATGACGCACTAGACCAAATTGCCCATCAGTGCAAGCCATCTTTTGGTACATGCCTGGACAACAGACAGAGCAAGCTGTCGAATCTCATAGGTTACTTCCTTTGACAGGATGTCTAAAGCACGCCGAACGGCCTTCCGGAGATAAATTTGCAAGTGTTTTAGAGGTCTGCTCTCGAGATCGTGCTTGTAGATGATAATCAGCAGTGATTCCAACATGGCCCTGACTGTTAAGTCTGGTAAAGACAGGACATCTTCAACAGTGCAAAACATAATCAGCAGAACGTCTACGAAAATGGCCCCCACAAGGAGTGGCCAGGGAATAACATCATCTGCATATGGACCGCCCATGGCGGATGAGGCAAGGTCAAATCGATGATGAGCATCCAGAAGACTTGAGAGTTCGTTTATGCAGGGAATCGCAAGATTGGGTATCTTCTCCACTTTGGTGAATCGAATATAAAATGCATGGCCGCTGGGCGAAGGAACCTTGGATACATCGGTGAAACCAATGACTTGGACCAAACGAAGTTTGATCTCTAATAGAGAGGGGGTGTCGATGGTTATGCCGTCGGCAATCATCTGTAGACTTAATAGCACGGTAGACACCTGTTGCGCCCACAATGAGGCTAGGAATATCGTCCAATGTTCCACTTACTTGGAGTAAGACCATATTCGGGTCCGCGTACGCTGATTGTCCGACTTCACCTTTCGGACCTTTGGGTGGTGAATTATATGTGACCTTGAACATGTTTGAGTAAACATGTCACACTCAGGAAATGGACACACCGTATGATCGTCCTTGGTGATGTTCCTTTGCTCATAGTCACCTTCAGATAGAATTTCCAAGATGCAATCCCATGACAGCACTGTCATATGGTTTGTTAGATGAGTGCGTCAACGAAAAACGGAATCCTTGCCTCTCCAAGAAGGGAAATGAGGTCGAAGCTGAATAACGAAGGAGACAAGTTTCACGCGATCCGCAATAGGTGACTTCACCAGTGATTCATTCCAGCACAAAGAGATAGCGTCGAAGTGGGACGGAAGCAAAGTCTGCGAGCAGGTTTCGGCCAACGTTCGAATCTCTTCCTAAGGAACAGAATAAGATGAAAAGATATGGCTATCCGGACAGGAAAAACTGTACTCTTTCATCGGCCCATATGGAACTAAAATAGAGGTAGAACACTTCAAGAATGCTGGATCTCCATTGACGGCCTTCAACATTAAAATTGGGAGACGTAACATCCAAGATAACGCGAAATATACGAGTGACCGCGAGGAAGCTGTACGGAAGGCATTAAAGACTGGCATCAAGCCGAAGACAGTTCCTACCGTGACTCCCATGCCTCATTCATCTGAAAGTAATCTCGAAGCAGAAGCTGGAAAGGTTCTGAATCAACGACAAGGATGCGAAGGAGGAACGTCGCTCGCATGCTCAAAATATCTTGACGCTGAATATCGTAGAACTGCCATGCACTAGTCATGAATCAACTTTCGTGTAAAGTGGATTAGACAAATAAATGTGTGCCTACCACATGCACAGCGTCCTTCCGTTGCGGAGGATGAAATTGTCCACCTCGTAAGGTTCTAGGAAGGGAGAATCGCTGATGAATAAATTCAAGAACTTTGCTATGAAGCAGGTGACATCTTCAACATTGGCATCGACATAACATTCAAGAGCGGACATGAGTTGCCCGTCAATAATGATGGGATCCATCAACATCAAGGCCCGTGGATTCAGTTTTCTCCTGTGGTTCGAGATTCAACAGAGTGCACCCAAGTGATGAAATAGACCAACCGAGGTGGTAGATCCTTCACTTCGTCGTCGGTAATCATTTGGGCCGTGACGAGTAAATTCCTTTCGCACCCGTAGAGTACAAGACAGATAGCTAAAGTCTGTCGAATGAAACGGACCCTTTGAAACATTGAGCGGGGGCGCATGATATGGTGATTGCAGTGACTCACACTTGAGGTAAATTGTCCTTGGTCCGCAGGCAATGTAGAATATGTGATGCATGGCGAGAATGAAGAGAGGACAGTACAGTTTGCAATTCTTGACGTCCTAAGGATCTCAGCCAAGTTGAAGACAACGCCGCTTCCACTAAAACAAGGGAATCGGCTAGAGACGTTTCAAATCGGGCTGCTAGAGATGAAAATTTAATGAAAGTCGAGACTGGAATATCCACGCCTGAACGAGAAAAGGCGCACAGCCAATGTAGGCTGCGGGAGAGGCCCTCTCCATTCTCAGATGCGACCCTAATCACTACGTTCCAGGGATCGAACCATGTTAACCCGGCCCAAGGCCCATCCGTGGGCGGGAGTGAGCGGTCCCCTGACGAGCCGGCACGTCTTTTTTCTTCGGCATCGCGAGAAAACAATCGAGGTAAAGATGGTAAATTCTGTTCTTAGCGGTTGATATCAGGAGATCTAAAGGTGGAAAGGTGAAATACCTCTCGACACATATTCAACTTCAGCAACGAATCCAACCAGCTCAAAAATAGATCGTCTGAGAGGCTGAAAGTAACACCGGTCTGTGAAATCTTAATGATGAAACGGAGTATCGTGTCTAAATATTCAGCTTCCAATTTCTGCTGAATGTTGAATGTGAAAAGATCGATTGGACGATTGCTGAATTCACCTTCTCGCTTTCTTTGGGTTGCAACGCTGGGAAATCCTTGAGTCGAATGGTGCGATCTCCTGCTAGCTCAGTGCAGCAATCATACATGATCGATACATAGAATGTCGTGTCCTGGTTGTGTAACGCCAGAAGCCATCTCGTACCATATCGGTTAAGCAATTTACGCCTGGCAGCAATATAATCACCTCCACTGTTCACTGAGCTTGCAGACGTCGACAGGTTGGACGGCCAAGGCTTTGGATCGACACCTGAGCGCACTCCCGGAAGAACTTGCCGCTTTGCTACATAGTCGCGAAGAATAGTGGCCAAGCTATCGTCCTAAAATTATGGGTATGAAAACCTCGAAGACAGCAGTCTAATGTATCTTACTTCTGTGACGATCCACGACAACACACTCCTGGCGAGTCTTCGCGAGGCATATTCGGACGCCATTCCATTAGGCCACAACTTCCTCACAAGGAGTAAAAAACCGACTTCGTTGATGGAAAGATCTACATCCAAAAGACAAGCTTCGGTCGCCGCAACCAATGTTTCGACGTCTGTAGATAGATCGAGGCCCAGAGGAAGTGGGAAATTACAATATATCTGCTCGTGGCGAATGCCTTCGTCGAAAAGGATAGGATTCTTGTCTAGTCGGTCAAAAAACCCAAGATGGTGTAAGTGTGACAGGAGCAATCTGGCGGCAGCATCCGATAGAACACCAAGCTCGCTGCCAAGGGCACGACGGATATGCGATAAGGAAACCGCCTCGAAAGGATGGATGTTTTGTTCCGGAGGTGGATCTGATGCGTCATTATGTTGAGGCACGTTGAGTCGGTCGGAAGAGCCGGCGCTGGGACGGTTACAATCGTGGGGTGATTTGATGATCGTCGAGATGTAAACTAGATTTGACCAATCGAACATAATGGAATGCTTTGAAGGAATAAGATTGTTTTCTTCGAGATACTCCTGCATAGTTGGCGAGCGGTGAAGTCGGCCTGAATGAAGACGAGCTTCGTAACGGTGAATGAAGGATTGGAGGTCGGATTTATCAAGATCAACTTCTTGGGCACCATCTTGTTCGATAACAACAGATCCGAGCGCTACGCCAGTACGCAATAGCTGTGATTGCACCCATAAAACGGCATATGCCACGGAGAGTTCCTCATGAGTCCATCTACTAACGTCTTCCTCTCCGAGGAGGACATCGCGGTAGTGATTGGAAAAGGAGTTCTGTAAGATCGACCAGTCAATGAGGACATGACTTGAATTGAAACTGTTGGAGTGACAAGGAGGGAGGTTTGTATCGGAAGCATCGGAGAGGCATGAAAGATGAACGAGATGCGTGCAGGAAGCGCAGCGAAGACCTTGCACGGTGTTTCCCCAGAGGGGCATGCGGCAGATGAAGCAAAGAGAAAGGCAAAAAAGATTGACAGGTCTGAAGGTATGGTTTTTTCTAGTTGACGTGACATCAGAATCTCGCGTCGCTGTCAAGACGTGACAAAAACGATACATGGCTTGCATGTTTGAATCGTTCGTGGTATAATGTGATATACTGTTTCCTTCAGGATAGTCATAGCAGTCATAGTGGACTGCAGACATGCAAAAAGGACACAATAGCCCAAATCCGTGAATGGAGGTGGAGCATGAGCGACACTCCTCCTCGACACTGAGAGGTCTGGACTCGCTATTGAATCGCCAAGGTACGAATTGATGGGCATATGGATGATATCCAGGCCAAGACAGATTTGTTCTAGTGTCTGTAGAATGCGAGTAGCTGAATATCGGTAAAGGCCTGCTAACAACAACGTGACCGACGGCCTTGGGCCAAAAGGTTACAAGCAAACTGACGGCAGCATGTCGAGCTTTGACTGTATGATATGCTATCGCCTCGAGACAATTGAGGTACGCGTCGGGTTTTGTGTGAATAATCGTGTTGAGTAGCAAATAGAGCCGATGCAGTGCCTCAAGGGGGGAGTTGGGACGCGCAACAAAATCATTACTTTCGAGTACAGCCGCCATTAACGGAGTCGTCAGCGACGCTGCATAGTATATCGCCATTGGTTGCAGTGGTGCATTTGTGGAAGGAAGCTTCCAGACGTCAGACGGAGACGAAGGTAAGGGAAGGTGTAAATTTGGAGTATCAGCTGGGATAATATGATCTTCCTGGGCAATTTCGATTTGTATTGAGACGGTGGGCGATTCGACATTTTTCGACCCGCGGGTGTCTATGGATCTAGATCAATGCGAATCTGGGGTAATTCTGTAGGAGTCTACCTTTTGTTTGCACTAACGATGGCAGTTCGTCTAAGCCTTGCATGTGTCGGAGGTCTCCAAGCAAATGTCGTATTATAGCTTGCTCGAAAAAAGTAAGCAAACGAGTGTGCATCTCAGGGCGGAAAGTTGTAAAGGCGGGTATAAGAGCAAAACCAATCCGAGAAGTGACTTCTGGATCGTGACGCTGAGCTTGAAGAAGTAATTGAGCGACATCCAGCGTCACCGATTGTAAACCGTTCGGTGGGCGAGTTGGCCGAGGGGAAGTTATCCTATACCGACAATCCTCCGACGCGATGGAGGCCAAAATTGAGATGCACTGTGAAAGGAGATTGGGTGCACCGGTTGCGGGAGAATGGGAGCGAAAGGGCTTGACGGCATGCTGCAGACTGTGTCTGTGGAAAGGCGATGACAATCTCGCACGAGATTCATTATGCTCGCCCCTTTCATCTATCGAAGAGCTTGTAGACTATCAATAGCCCGGACCACGCAATTCGGAGAACAACGTGCCTATCGTGAAACATCTGCCAGCCCCGTGTAATGGAAACAAGCAAGACCTATTTGAAAATACTCCATGAGTCAACATTTAAGACAAACAGAATGTAGACAGACCTCTCTCAATTGGACCATGAGATCAAATGTGACCTTTGTTGTGAAAACCTCCTTCTCCTCGTCGTCCTCGCCGTCTTTGGTATCTTCCCCCAAGAATAACGATTGGCTTCTAGCTTCAACTTTACTGCCTGTGAGCTTTACAGCCTCTTTTACGGTCTCCACTATGACCCCCAAAGTATTATCGGCGACGCTGTCATAATTCTGTTTAAATGAGTCAAACACTGAAGGAGGCATAGGTCTATTTTGGAGCTGAGCCAGGAGGTGGGCAAGTAATTTTCGAGATTCGTTTAACATCCGATTATTGGGTTTCCGTTGGGACCGCACAGAACTCTCAGGTTCTGAACGAGAAATCGTAAGAGTTGGTGTCGTTTGGACCTTCTGGCGCGTAGACAGCGAAGGAGATGGCAAGTCCATGGATAACTCTGCATCTTGCAAAGAATCCTCTTGGTCAAAATATTCCGCATCGATATCAGGCGGAATTCCAGTGAAAGTGTTCATGACCTTATTTATTGACCGAGGGCAAAGTCATGTGACCTTGATCATCTCACCAAAACTCCAATGGAGGAAGGAACCAAGTCGAAAAAAACCATTTTTGTTGGAGGCATCGCTGACGATGTCGACGAGAGCGCCATCTATGAGACATTTTCGACGTTTGGTGAGCGCAAATCCATCCTAGGTCTGTTCTCAGCCTTGACTTTGCTCCAGGTGATATAATGGAGGTGCAATTACCCTCTTCAGCTACAAATCCTACACAACAGGCAGGTCGGTGAATGTTTAATGCGTTGTCTGCTAGCACAACCAAACGTGGTTTTCCTATTTTTAACATCAGATGCGAAACATCGAGGCTTTGCGTTCGTGACATATTCCTCGTCGGCTGATGCCCAAGATGCGATTGATAACATGGACATGAATGAAATGCAAGGCAAAGTTTTGAAAGTTAACTTGGCGAGACCCTCCAAAGGACCCACACCAGGCGGCAATCGAGCCGGTACGTACTGATCAACCGTTTCAACAACTCTTTCTCACCAATCTTTCAAGTTTGGGAGTCGGAAGAGTGGCTCCAGCGACATATAAAGCCACTATCTCAAAGTGGAGGTAAAGTGCATATCTTACCCTTCTATACATCCTCTTACCGGATCGCTGTGTAGGTGTCCAGGCACGCACCGCAAAGCAGAATGACCGACAAGAGCCACAAATCTCCGAACCAGGCGATGATAACGCCATGGAGGAGTAATCCGTTCCTGGTCTCATCCGATGCTTTCATTTGTCCTCCCAGGGTGACGGTGATGCCTGCCTATCTCATGCGAAGAATATTGCTAGAGGAAACGACAATTGTCATACTGGTAAGATACATTTGTTCACTGTTGCCGAACCCTCTTTAAAGAGCAGATAAGGTTCTTGTTGTAGCTGCATACATACATACGTACTCGCAGAAAGTCATAATGTCATCGTCAGCTTGATCCATTAACCATATGTATTTTAGCCAGTATCACCATCACCATGAATAACATCCTGAATGCGAATGGAAAACACAGGTATCAAGCAAACGTGTGATTGATGTCAGCATCCTCAAACTGAGCACGAGCACGCTTGATATCCTCTTGCATAAACAGGAGTTCCTCCATTCTAGCAAGCTTCTTAGCATCCGCAGGTCTCGATAGTGCTCGGCGAAGGTCTTCGACTGCTAAGCGAGACTTTCGCGTCGGCGCGCCGGCAGAGGAACACTTTGTAACACAGTGTTGTAGTTAGATTCTAGCACAGAATAGAAAATGCGAAACGTACGAGATCAGAAATGAACTCGAGCAAAATCTCCTCCATTACTTCGACCGTATCGTTCACGGGATTACGATCGTCACCGAACCCGTACATCAAGTTTTTCACTATGGCGGCATATCAGGGCGGAAGAGGTGAAAGAAGAAAAAACTACATACGTTCTTTAGTGAATGAGCCCTTGAAGCTTGTTGTCTGCTTTCGTGGAGGGCGTCCTACTCCTGCTGCTACGCCTCCTCCTACGGATGTTGTTGTAGCAACAGCAACAGTGTCCCTCGGATAAGTCGGAGTATATGGCGTGAATGTAGACCTTTGTGGGACAGTAGGAGAAAAAGTGGGCGTCGGGGCTGTAGCGGTAGGGATAGTAGGTCGGCTTTGCGCGTGCTGAGAGACATATCCATATTGATAAGGCCACGAGCCATAGCCTGTTACACCGGTCTGGTACGCTGCTGCTCCCGGGTAAGCAGCTGTTGCTGGATACGAACCGAAGACTCCGGACGATGGGCGGTATGCGCTATACGGATAGGCAGCCTGGCTAGGTTGAGCAAAAGGAGACTGTGACATAGTTTTGTCACACGAGTCAACAAAGTTTTTTTATGTAATTATATTGTGTGACAGTGTCACAAGCTGTCGGTGATACCGAAGCGAATGCTAAGTGCAGAGTGAGATGGACCTCAAGATGTCCACGTCAGAAATAGCCCCGAATTATGTATACCCTAGCCCAACTTCAGTCCGCCAGAGGAAACATATATTACGGGTATCTGTGCTGTCAAACGACTGAGAAAAGGAAGATCAGCCATAAAAGGGTGTCAGAATGGCACCCACGTACCAGAACACGGTACGGACATGTAGCCCAGATATCATTTTAAGCTGGCAAACTTGCAGATTGTTGAGAGACGTCGGCCTCCTCCTCCAGTTTTCGACGTTTTCTTTGCAGATAGCGTTCTCGTGCGCTTTGAACATCGTCTTCAGTATTCCTCCTCGCCACAATTCTTCGCATTGCCTCCTTTTCGGCTTGAATCTTTTCTTCTACAATTCGCTTTTTCTCGTCTTCTATTTGCTGAAAAACTTCCATTGCCCGACGTTCATTAATCTCTCTCCTGCTTGCTGCTGTGCCTACTGCACGATGCGCCTGAACCTCTTGCACAGAATTAGCCGGTACTGTTGTTGACTTTGTCCGTAAACCAAGTTTCCTCGTATTTGGAGCGGCCAAGTTCAGTCCAGGAGCTAATAGTTCACGCTTGTCCACGATCAGATTATCGTCATTGAGCTCTACCTCGCGACCTTGCTCTCTGGCGACCCGGGCAAGTTCCAAATCAGATTTTGGGGCGAAATCAGGAGGTTTAGTTATCGTTAAGTTGGGCATTGGCCCAATCACGGGCTTCCGAGTAGCGGCGACGGTTTCCTCATGTTTCTGCTCTGATTCCTCCAACAATTTCCGATAAAAATGAGTCATCCCCGTTGATGTACCGCCTTTCTTTCGCTTCTCAAGCTCTGAAAGTAAGCCCAGCGCTCAGATATTGAGAAGGCCTGATCCCCAGATCGACGTACCATTCCGGAGCCTTTCCTCTTCTTCCGCCTTTCGTACTTCTGCCATCTGATCCTTGTATGCCTGAGTCACAAACGCGTCCTTGTCCTTGAATTCATCCCCTTCCATTTCCCGCTCTCGCTGTATCATTTTTTCTTCTGCCCGTAAATAGTCCAGCCTTCTCGTCGCCGCAGAGTTTAGTAACCCGGAAATATACTTGGGCTACATGTTTGCATATTCAATAGCTCGTTCCGAAAAGGAGAAAGACGAATGTGGCTGGCCTTGCGCTCTTTGGACTCGGCGTCCTTGGCTTCCTTCTGTTTCAACTTTGTTTCCTGCATCTTATCCCACACCTCGTCGTACTCGTATACCGTTGCGTCGACCTTTTTCTCTGCCTCCATCTGTTTTAACCTCGCTTTCGAAGGTTTGACATTCTGTGCTAGAAGGTTCTTGCTCGAGCTGGCCTTTCGATCTGCCGACGATGTGAATGCAGCGTCAGTGAATCCTTCATCTTCTGTAAGTGAAAACGCGGCGGGGCGCTTGAGAGATGGTGTTTCGCCAACTGGTTTAGTTTTACTGGCCGCAAGGGAGAACGACAGTTTCATTTTGGTTAGCTTATATAAGCTTTCTTCAGTACAGTACGCCGACATGTCTCAAGACCGAAGACGAATCAACGGTCCTGAGGAAAGCTACGAACCCGTGTTTGAAGAGGATGATTCTATGTCCTGGAGGCTTGGAGACCCACGTAATGGGGGTCGATCAGCAGCAAACATCAGGCCTATTTGTGGGCTATTCCCGCTAACTTTCGACCTTTGATTTACTGACGCTCTGCTCGAGTTGTGCAGTCTTGCAGCCTGGGCTTATCAGCCAAGCGAATGGCTCTGCATATATAGAAACCGAACGAACAAAAGTCGCTTGCGCTGTGTCTGTGTTGAACTTTCATTCTGTGGTATTCTGTCATTTATGCGGCATCTAACAGTTACGGTCCTCGACAATCCAAAAACGTAGGATACAGCGAAAAAGGTCGGCTAAACGTCGACGTGAAATTTGCACCGTTCTCTTGCGCGAAGAGACGGGCCCCGATGCGAGTACGCTCTGTCCATTAAGCGGGAGCCTTGTCTCTGATATGGTCCACAGGATGCGGAAGATAGATCAGTAGCCGTATCAATACATCAAGCATTGGTGTCGGCTGTCCGGCTGGAGTTATTTCCGAAATCGACGATCGATGTCTTCATCACTGTCATTGAAAATGACGGGGTGGAAGGATGTGTGGCTAGTGGATCAGTCGCTGCCAGTACCGCTCTTGCAGACGCCGGTATCGATATGATGGGATTAGTTATGTCATGTACAGCGGTAGGTGAATGCCTGATTGTGTCATGCAAGTTTCTCAGACCCAGATCAAGGCAGTGATAGGGGAAGAAATATGGTTGGATCCCACGGAAGAAGAATCCCGCGCTTCCAACGGTACCTTGACATTGGCTTGCATGCCAGCGCTGAAAGTAGTAACGAGTGTTTGGCAATCTGGTCAGATGAAAGCACGGGAAGTCATTCAGGTAACAAGTTAAAATTGTTCTATATCGTGCTCTGACCAAGCCAGCATTTACAGTGCATGGATGCTTGCGAGGAAAGGTGCACAGACATTCACTCCGTAGTTGCACAAGCGTTGTTGGAGAGTGCGAGGGCAAAAGATCACGTGTAATGATAAAATACATAAACTGCTGCATGACAGCGACAACGAGTACCTTCACTCCATGTCTCATTTGTCACAAGATGAGCATGGCTCTCTCAGCTCACCATCACATTCAAGTATTCCTGCCCCATCACCGCCATTGTCTCGTCATTCCAATGAGTCAGAGGACTCTCTGCGTGCCCTGGAGATGACAGAAGGACCTCGGGAAGACCCATTCAGGCATCGGCACGGAAGATCGTACTCTCTGTCAGGGTTTGATTTCCGACATGACCTCTTACCTCTCACTGCGAGCTTGAGTGAGTCAGACAATCTACATGGCGAGAGGGGAGAGAAAAATATAAGTCTAGTTAACGGTACGTCCTTTTCTGTCGAGGTGTGAATAAAATTCAACTTGAAATGTAGCTATTGCTCTTATCATTGGACTGCAGGTACGATCTTGCCGCTGATTCACTCACCTTTCCCAACCACTGAGAGCATGACAAACTTAGATCGGATCTGGCATATTGTGAGAACGAGCGAGCGATGAGATAGTTATCGACGCTGACTCCGATATATTCAGCTCGTCACCCGGTGTCGTTGTTGCCAATGCCAATAGCGTAGGCGCCAGTTTAGCGGTATGGATGGTGTCTGGCTTGTTAGCGTGGACTGGCGCTGGCAGTTTTGCGGAATTAGGGTCTGCTATACCACTCAACGGAGGAGCCCAAGCATATCTCGCATACTCATATGGACCACTTGTTTCCTTTCTGTTTGCTTGGACAGCCATCATTGCACTCAATCCTGGTAATTTCAGTTGCAATCGGAAAGAGCATCGTTTCACGACTGTTCCTCGCGTCTAGGTGGAAACGCAGTGATCGGCCTGATCTTTGCGGAATATCTGAACCGTCTTTTTTGGCACAGTACAAGTGCCGAGGTGTCGCCCGACTCAATTCCCCAGTGGGCCATCAAGATTACCGCAGTGGCAGCGATCATTATAGTGACCATCCTTTGCGTAGCCACCAACAAGTTAAGCACGCGCACGGCGGTGGTATTTACATCAGTCAAAGCGAGAAATCTATTCCACTTCACGATCAGGCTATATGCTGATGGTTTTATCCCAGGTAGCATCCTTGGCATGTTTCTGTTATTGCTTGATCCCAATTCCAAGCTAAATAGGTTTAAGATCTCCATCACAGTTCTTGGCTTGGTACAATTGGGGAGAGGACGTGCGTCCACATCGTTCACACAGCCGTTATGGGCGGGATCAAGCCAGAGTCCTTCATCGTACTCTCTTGCATTATACTCTGGCCTGGTAAATTCTCTATGTTCTATTACCGTCGGATATCATTAATTCGGGAGGACGTTCATTAGTGGGCTTTTGGCGGCTGGGATCAAGCAAATTACGTTGCGGGTGAGATGAAGAGCCCAGAAAAGAACATCCCTAGAGCCATTCATTCCAGCATGGCATGTGTCACGGTCGGTCAAATCCTCTTCATTCAATATTTTGGCCTACATGGAGTTGCCCTCAGTTGCTGTTCCTCCTCGCTAATGTTGCATATTTCGCCGTGTTGGATAAGGTATGTTTGGTATGTAGGTCATCATTCTTTGGAATAATTGAGATATTGGCAAGACTACTGTTGGTCTGAGCAACACCGTTGCGCTTGATTTTGGCCGTGCTCTCTTTGGCCCGATCGGGGGCACCGTTTTCGCTTTCATGGTAGCTGTTTCTTGTTTCGGTGCTCTGAATGGTATGGTTTTCCTCCCTTTCCATAATTATCCCTTGTGCAACGAGGCTGCAGGTTCCATGTTCACATCATCACGACTAACTTATGCCGCTGGTCGAGAACGCTTTCTACCGGAGATCTTTGGGCGTCTGCACCCGACCCGAAAGACACCCTTGAACGCGACTTTACTTCAAGCAGCAATAACTTCCGCATTCATTCTCATCGGGGGCGGATTCAGGTCCCTAATCAATTTCTCGGTGGTCGCTTCTTGGGCATTTTACTTTCTGACCGTAAGTCTCAAAGCTGAATCTGTCGACTAACGCCTGACGACACGCAACCAGGTTCTTGGGCTGGTGATTTTACGCATCAAGGAGCCGATGTTAGAGAGGTAAGCCCTGCCACGTGGTTCAAAGAGCAGTTGGATGATGGCGTTTTTTAGGCCATATAAAACATGGATCATTACTCCGTTGACTTTCTGCGGAGTAGGCACATCCTATTCGTTTTTTGAACCCCAAGTTAACCTGGGTCCTACTAGGTCGCTCTTTTCCTGCTTTGCATGCCCATTATAGCAGCTCCTCTTGAGGCAATGGCGGTCTTAGGTGAGTATCACGGGCAGCCCTAAATCTAACCCGTCGTGTAAATCTATTTCTCGGCAGCTTTTGTCGCTGCTGGTATACCCGTTTACTATGTCACACACCGAAACCCTGAGGATATGCCAAAGATATTTTGTGCGTACTTGCTCGGTCTCCTTGCCTCCTTCGTTGATTCGTTGGTCATGTAGTGTGGTTCACCTCTTGGTTCGAACGGATACGAGGGCGGCCAGTTGGAACTGGTTGGCAAGCCGTCGCCACCGGCGATGAACAAGTTGAAATGGCTGAAAGGCGAACGTCTTATAGATGACAACTGCATTATGTATGTAAAAGAGGGTGGGTGATGGTCCTGGTACTCATTGGTCATAAAGTCGAGATAGGTTGTGGAACGATATCAGTGACGAAAGAAAGATATGTAAGTACTTCTTGTGTCGCTACAAATATATAATGCTAGTGGGTTCCATGATGTCAGACATGAATGCCTCGTTCGCTATCATCTACACAATGTCCTTTGAGTGGTTCCGCTGGTATAGTAATAAAGATACGACAAAGCTGGACAAGAAAACATGTGCAGATCACCGGATACCATGGACAACAGGCGAGTTCTCGTCTCCCACACGCAGGGCAGGCTTCTTTTTCGACCCTTTTACGATCACTTCGCGACTTTTGGTCAGCTCCCATCGGTCAACGACCTCGAAAGAACGTTTGCGGGGGGTCATCCCGGTCGGCACGTCCTCTTGCACACCCTGTTTAGCCACTGTTCGCGAGGCATCATTAATGGTCGATAGGCCAATCACCGCAGCCTTGTAGTACGTGTCGGTGGTGGTAGCGAGTTCGTCGCCCTGGCGTGCAAAAATGAGAACGGGGACATCCAACCAACATTGACGACTGACCTCCGATACTACACGTTCGACCACGGCTTCTATTTTCCGAGAGGTTGATGCTATCCCCCGCTGTAGATGTTGATATTCTGATTGAACAGCCGCGGCCATGGCATTACCAGCGTCCAGTCGTGCTCTCTTCGCTTGACCATATCGTTCAAACGCTGTGCATAAAGTACTCAGCCATCGATTCACGTCTTGTGGAATGGCATTCACCGTCAGTGCAGATAACATTCGCATCCTGTGTCTGCCTGGAAATTTGAGTCGATAGGGTCTTTATTGAGTTCGAAGTTGAACCATGAATCTTGGTCAAATCGTCGGAAAATGTTGCCATTGCCGCGCCCATAGACTGTCCAATGGGTCAATAAATATCTCATCGACATCACAACCAGGAAAGCCATCACCTTCAAGGCGCCATCCCTCGTCCTCTTCCCTTCTCCGCTCCTCTTTTCAAGAACCCCGATCGCTTTCTCACTTCTCCTACTCATGCCAGATGTCAACTGAGTAAGCCCATCTCCGAAAGACCTCATTGTCTCCCCTCCCTTCACGTTGCTCCCTTGAATGGCTGCAATAGATTCCGTAAGCGCCGTATCACGCTCCTGAGTGAAGTCGCCGAGTAGATTCGAAACGCGCTGGATTAGCTCATCCTTCGCCTTGTTGCCTCGCGCTCTCTCAGTTTCCAGCAATATTGCTAGTATTTCGTTCTGTTGTCGGAGCCGGGTGACTTCATTGTTGACCGTCGACTCTGCGATGGCGTTGGCTTGGAGCACAGACTTGCGTTCGCTCTCCATATAAGTCTGTGCTTCACGTACCATAACCTCGACGAGTGATCCTGCGGCTTTCAAGGCATTCTCGATATTCGAACATCCAAGGGCATAATTGTTCTCCACATCCCGGCACATATCCTGGTGACTCTTCCGCAGACCCTCGCCCCACGCGTCGAATTCGCTCTTGAAACTGTCGCGCGTCTCTTTCATGACCTTCCGTACAACAGCCAAGGCGCCATCTGAAGTCTCCTCCTTCTCTTGCATCAAGGCGAGCGCCTCTTGCACGCGTTGCAACTGCACGTCGATACGCTCTGCATACGTAGTGAGGGCCGTAAGCTCCATTTTCTGAAATTTCGTGGCCTCCGTCCGGAGTTTCAGGGTGCTTTGCGATGAGGATCTGATGAATTCCTGAAGCTTAGCCGAGAGTACCTCTGCTTCGGATGCGATGATCTGACTGTGGGCTATGACAGCTTTGGAATTTGTTCGGAAGACGGACGACTTGCGGTCTAGAGAATCTCATGAGGAAAGAACCACTCGCTGAGAAGGAAAGCGCCTACGAAGTTTCGCAAAGAGACCGTTTACATCCTTCACGCTCTCTTGTGCTGTTTGTTGCAAACTACGCGCCACTTCATCCAGTTTCTTTTCGTTTTCCTGGTATGCCTGCCTCACCAAGGCTTCCTCCTCCAGCGCACGAATCGCAACCTTCAGCTCCCTGACTCTCGCATCCAGTTCCTCCGCTGTGTCTCTCAAACGTTCTTTGATCTCGCGGAGTTCCATGTCTCTCTTCTTGATCAAAGCGATACTCTGGTCGTATTCCTCCCGCAGGTTGAGCATCTGGCTCTCAACAATCTCTACCTGCTTCTTGGCTTCCTCGAGCTCCGTTTGTCGCAGTTCCTGCTCGGTCATGACCCGGTTCCATGTTTCTTCTGAGACAAATATACCATTTTTCTCACGCGCGGCGAGAACGTCGGCTTTGAGTCGTTCGATCTCGGCAACGTATTCTTTAAGGAGAGAGTTTCGCGTCATGCGTTGGTTGAGCTCCGGCTTGTTACGGATGTTCTTAGCACGGATTGCGTACTCAAGAGTGGAGAGCGATTCCTCCATATTGGATCGCGCAGGCGAGATAGTCGCAATGATACACGTTTTCGTACGTCCCCCAAGTGAGTCTTGTAATAGGCGCGTGAGTTTCGATTCCCTAAACGAGGGTCAGTTGGTGTGAGTAGCAGTGGCATAAGATATACATACCGGTAAGGGACGTGAGATGACTTGTCAACGAGCGCGTTGATAACTCTCCCCAGAGTGAGCAAGCTCTGATTGATCATCCCAGCTTCTCTTGCTCTCTTGTTCTCCGCTCCAGACCGTCCTATATTCTCAGATCCCGCCAAATCCACGAGATTGAGTTTCCCGATCTTGAGCAAATCGTCTCCCATGCTGGACGTCTCCTTTAGGTGTACGGTGATCGAAAATACGGAATGGGAGCGGCTGGAATGATCGTTGAATTTCGTGGCCGCAATCTGGCGGCGTTCAGACCCCTTGGTGAGAAGTGCCAGCGCGTCGGATGCGTCTTTCACAGAGACTTCCTCAAGGCCCTGTATGAATACACCCCGCTTACTGGAGTCGTCGAATATTTTCAACCCCCCATTCCCGTTATTATCTTTCGAAGTCGATCCGCCCATACCCATGGGTTGTATGGAGCCTGAGGGCGGAGGGAGATCGTTAGAAAGGAGGTCACGGAGTTCTTCGTTATAGAGTTCGACAAATGAAACTTTGACGCTATAATCGGCCGAGGTGGATTCCAGGTTGTGGAAGAGGCGGAAAAGGACACGAGGGATCATGCCCGCTTGGGCTGAAGGATTTCCCATCGGCGTTGGGGTTAAATCACCTTGCATAGTGTAGCTAGGTCGTGTTTTTAGTAGTGAATTCTACGGTATGTTGTAGGAAACGTACGTTTTACCCGTTCCGGTTTGTCCGTACGCGAATAAGGTGCAATTATACCCCATGAGCATCTCATCCAACATAGGGCTAACGACATTGTGATAAATTAGGGCTTGGTCCGCTTCTGGACCAAAAACGAGATCAAACGGATACGTTCGCGTTGGTGGCAGCGTAACAATGCCGAGACTGGAGACTGGGGTGGATGTTTCGATGGTCACGTCGTGGCTCTTGGCTCCGTTTGAGCTGACGATTATGGGTGAATTGTCTCGTATCTCGCATTCAGAACGACGCCTGCAACGGATGACTACTTGGATATTGGTCTCCGAATCTTCATGGTTTCGGAGGTGCTTTGGGGGTGGGTGCGAACTTGTGCTTGGTTCAGGATGATCTTCGCGAGATCTCGACAGGGCGGAACGAGATCTATTCGTAGGTTGTTGAGTCGATTGAGGAGGGATTGCTGGGCGATGGCCCCTTGAAGAAGGTGGGCGAAGAGTAACCATTGAATTCAATCGCGTTCAATCAAAGGAGATCAACCAAAGACGTGTTTGGTCACGTGGCACGAAATTTGCACGGCGACTCAGACTCATCTCTCTGCAACGATGGGCAAACGTAAGAAATCGTCTCGCAAACCGGGTGCTCCCACCAGAAAAAAGGTCCCTTTGGGTGCGTACGGAGCACTATAGATACTCAGTTTTGCTGACTTTGCTGAACAATTTGATAGACAACGCCTTCACATGTTTGTTTTGTCACCACGACAAGTCCGTTACCGTCCGCCTTGACAGAAAAGAGGGGCTCGCTCAGTTAGTTTGTCGAGTTTGTGATCAGCGTTATCAGAGTAAAGTAAACCGTACGCTCATTTCGCCATTACCTATCACTTGGACATTTCATATTGTTTATTCCTTCAGACCTGACTGAACCTATTGATATCTATTCGGAGTGGATCGATGCTGCAGACGCTGCACAGAGAGAACACGTTGTGCGCCGTCCCGCGGCGTCATCTTCGAGCAGACCTGCCCCCTCTGCTCCCTCCGTCGACAGCGACGAGGAGTGACTAATAACTTGGTACACTTTCTTTTTGGACTGTCTCATCCTTGCTAGAGTATACGTAGAACAAGTACGCTACCACTGTACCACCATAATGTGTCACCGTACTTTCTTGGAACTGTTGGCAGAAACAGCCACAAATACTCAGCACTGTGCGACCCTTTCATCGTGGTTTCAGGGTTTGGTTTCTGCCAGGTTTCTGGTCCTGCTCGCCACGACAGCATTCCCTCATATCATAGATCTCTCATTAACTCCTCGTACTGTCTTTCTAGAGTGTAATCAGCCAGTAAATTGACCAAAGCCATCATGGCAAGTTCTACCAACATCAAAGTCGTCTGTCGGTTCGTTCTTTCACCTCCATGGCCCACCAGTGATTTACTTTGTTCTTCTGCCTTGCCACTGCAGGTTTCGACCACCAAACGCGATCGAGATCCGCGAAGGTGGTGAAAACGTGGTCTCCTTCGATGATAACCTACAATCCGTACAAATGAAGAGTGCAATGCTCAGTTCTGGGCCAGAGAAGGATGGCTTTACGTTTGACAGGGTGTTTCCCATGGCCTCGAAGCAGCACGAAGTATTCGATTATGGCGTAAAGGAGTAAGTGCCGCTATCTTCTCATGACGCGTGTGTTGATGCATGCATGCAGAATTGTGAAAGGTGAGATCGAATTGCCTTGAAGCAGAGACATCTCCTCCAGACTCGTATGCACCCTTGCATAACTCGCTTACCACAGTGTCCAGATGTCCTTGATGGTTACAACGGCACGGTTTTCGCTTATGGTCAAACTGGCAGTGGAAAGACGTTTACCATGATGGTTTGAGCACTTACCACTCCATGCAAACAAACTCTAATCGTGATCCCTCACCACTCAGGGCGCCGACATCGACTCAGATGAACTGAAAGGAATTATACCCCGAATAACCGAGCAGATATTCCAATCGATCGTAGAGAGTGACGCACATCTCGAGTACCTTGTGAAGGTGTCATACATGGAGATCTATCTCGAACGCGTTCGGGATCTACTCGCACGTGAGTGTAATCGTCCCAGTTATCACCTTAAGCTCAAGCGTGGTCAATGCAGTCCAAAACGACAATCTCCAGGTTCACGAAGAAAAGTCGAAAGGCGTATATGTCAAGGGCCTGTCAGATTACTATGTAAGTAGTGCGCAGGAAGTGTACGAGATCATGCGAACAGGAGGGGCAGCGAGAGTGGTCACATCAACCAGTGGGTTTCACTTTCGCCATGTACTCCTACAATCTGAACGATTTCCCAAGACATGAACGCTGAAAGTTCACGGTCACATTCAATTTTCCTCATCACCATCCAACAACGCAACACGGAATCTGGAGCACAAAAGACCGGAAACCTTTATCTGGTAGATCTTGCTGGTTCGGAGAAAGTTGGCAAGACTGGCGCCTCAGGGCAAACGCTAGAAGAGGCTAAGAAGATCAATAAGTCTTTGTCAGCGCTCGGGATGGTCATTAATGCGCTGACGGATCATAAAGTGCGAATTGTTACATATACCCGTCGGATTGATTGTTGATGGCCTTCACAGGTGAAACACATTCCTTACCGCGACTCGAAACTTACCCGAATCCTGCAAGAATCCCTCGGTGGGAACTCACGGACGACACTCATCATTAATTGTTCACCCTCCTCTTATAACGAGGCCGAGACACTGTCCACCCTGCGCTTTGGTATCCGAGCCAAATCGATTAAGAATACTGCGCGTGTCAACGCCGAGCTCTCGCCGCTCGAACTCAAAGGCTTGCTGCAAAAGGCGCAACTTGCGAATACGTCGTACCAGAAGTACATCGCTGCACTCGAGGCGGAACTTTCTGTATGGCGGTCTGGGGGCCACGTCGAGCAATCCGAGTGGGCTACGTCTGCTGTCAAGGGTGGCGCTGCTGCCGCTCCAGCGCCTAAAAAGGCTCCGACGTCCCCGACGCTTACACCTTCCACTATTACGCCGGCAGTGTCACGAAGCATGACACCCGTGAACCCGTCAATAGAGGGGCTGAGGGCGGATTTGGAGAGCAGACCACAGACGCCCACGGTTGTGGGGTTAGACAAGGATGAGAGAGAAGACTTCCTGAAGAGAGAGAATGAGCTTAGCGACGCGTTGGCGGAGAAGGAGAGTGCCCTTGCCATGGCAGAGAAACTCATGAAGGAATTGAAGGAAGAATTGGTGTTCCTGAAGGAGCAAGAGGCGGCTGTTTCCAAGGTTTTTACTCTGTTGATCATTTTACCACTCAACTCATGTTTTCGGCGATTCCGTAGGAGAACAAGTCGATGTCAACTCAACTCAGCGAGTTGCATCTACAGGTTGAAAGGTTAGATTATGACAACAAAGAGGGCATTATCACCATCGATATCCTCAAGGAGCAGAATTTGGACGCTAGGAACGAACTTGAGGAGCTCAGGAACCTTATATCCGAGCTCAAGACGGCGCAGAAGGATGCTTCTGCAGATGACAAGGAAAAGCGCAAGCAGGAGAAGATGGCCATGATGATGGCCAAATTCGACACAGTCTGCCTCTTTTTTCTCGTCTCTCATCTCTTTGATCTGACCAATTCTACAGCAAGATGCATTCTCGGAGAAGGACGAGCAGCTCCGACAGATTCTTTCGAAATTAGATGGTATAGACACGGTTGGCTCATTATCGCCCGATGACCTTACGGCTATCCGGCGGCAGCTATCTGAAGGTCAGGGTTTAGTGCGTGAGACGGTCGATAGATTGAGGGTAAGCCAAGAGGAGAATGAGATGATCACGAGAAGGAAAGATGAGCTGGAGGCGCGTGTCACTGCGCTAGAAGCTGAATACGAGGAACTTTTAGGTTTGTGGTATCCGTTCTAGACGGATTCAAACTAAACGGCTACGCTCAAACCTACAGAGAAGACCATCAATGACGAAGAAACGAGTGACGTTGGCGTTGCAGAGTCCATCACTGATCTCAAGGTTGGTTTAACCTTCTCATATTGTTGGGTACAGCTGACATTGTGTATATACAGAACAAACTCGAAACGCAGTATGCTGCAAAACGTGATGCATACCAGAGTGAGGTTTTGGACCTGAAGCAGCAACTCGAGATGAAAGGGAACGAGGTCCGTACCTTGAATGCCACCGTTGATAGCCTCAAGAGCGTCAACGAAGAGCTTAAGGTATTGCTAAACGATTCTGTCGATGCAACTCATTTATTAACATAATGGTATTCCGCGCAGCGTGCGCTTGCTGTCGCAGCAGCTGGCATCGAAGGTGGTAAGAACTTGGTTGAAAGTGCTCAGGATCTCGAAAGGACGCGGAAGGCGATCAATTTCCAGCTTGCAGAGTTTGACGGCGTGAAAAAGTCCTTGATGCGGGACTTGCAAAACCGCTGCGAGAAGGTCATTATTTATGCTGGTATCTCACTGCTACTTCTTATGATTTCTTTCGGACAGGTGGTAGAGCTCGAGATCCAACTGGACGAGATCAAGGAGCAATACAACAATGTCATTCGGAATAGCAACAGCAAAGCGCAGCAGAAGAAGATGGCTTTCTTGGAGCGAAATCTGGAACAGCTAACGTTGGTGCAGAAGCAGGTGGGTGATCAACGTGCTTCTTCCCTGTCATGTTGACATTCACACTTCCCAAAGCTTGTGGACCAGAATTCCACGCTCAAAAAAGAAGCCGGAATCGCAGAACGCAAACTTCTCGCTCGCAATGAAAGAATAGCGAACCTCGAAGCACTACTCCAGGATGCTGACCGTCGGTTATCAGTCCAGAACCAAAGATTTGAGGCGCAATTGCAAGCTGTTAAGGAGAGATTGGATCAGGCACGCGGTAAGGATTGAGGAGTTAACTATCATAACCGTACCTGACACTGTGATCGAATGCAGCACAAAAATCGACGGGCTCATCAACTCTCGGCTTTGGTCGCATCGCCAAGCCTCTGAGAGGTGGCGGTGGAGCGCCTGCATCAGTCACCAATACGGTGACTCCTATCTCTAATCCACTCACTAAACTACAGAACGATGATGGAGGGTGAGTAATTTGTGTTTATCCAGCAAATATGGTGTTACTCATAACGGACCCGGCTTGCGATTAGTTCCAGTGGTAAGTGTTCTGGTTTTCACCAGTGTATGTTCATATCTGAGTGTCTTTCCCAGCTAAACGCGCTTCATGGTTCTTCAGCGCTTCACGGTGAAAGTCTACAATTTGTTTCTGTATTAAGGGTCTAGTACAATCTGCATGACATCTTACATCTTTTTAATGCATCTCTGCGAGGACAATGGGGTCAAGATGAAACACCTTCGGCATTGAATATTGAATATTGAAGATGAGCGTACCAAATTTGGACGTTCCTTCTGCACTTCTTGGGAAAGACGATTGGAACTTTGAAAGATGTCTGCCTTGATGCCGACATCAAGAAATTGATGGCCGATTGATATGATACACACGTTTCACGTTGAGCTTGAGAAGTGGATCGGTGTCGCTGACAGCACTGACTAGAACGGCTTAGACTCGGAGAACACCCATGTGGACAACAACGAATTTGGTATAGATTAAAATTTGGAAGGGAACCGAGTGTAATTGGACGATACGATCTCAGGTTCCACAACTAGGCGGGCGGACCAACTTTGACGATTCGATCGCGGGAACCACATGATGATACGGGGATGTTGGACATTGAACTGGCATTTGGCAAACTGGCGAATCAAGGACGAACTGGAGCACGGGACGGTCACGTTACGCTTAATGGAGGCAATGATTCACCGTGTCCTGGAAAAATGGAAAAAAAAAAAAAAATGAAAAAAAAGAAGCTGACGGGGACCTTGCGAGAGGCTGTGCAATAGATGATGCGCCTCAGGGACCACCTTCCACATCTTCCACATCGAGCGGAATTAGATTAAATAAAGAAATATGTAGGCGCTCCACATTTGTTTTCTGCCTCATTTTCTCGTTTGTTTAGCCGTTCGCCAACGCGATTACTCACCGTCGCGTCATCCCTCGCACTCCCCTTCCACTCCTTTCACTCTTGTCGTTCTCTGGATGCGAGGGACGCGCTCGGTGTCGTGTTCAAAAGTAACCCAAAAAGGAACTGTACATCATGTAAGTCGCGTTTGCTTTTTATTGTTTTTGGTCACTGACCCTCGCCGATGGATCCGCGACCTCAATTGACCGTTAACCTATGCCATTGCAAGCAGTTGACCAGTCTTTTTCGTGACCAGACTGATATCGTGGAAATCTCAAGTTAGAATATTCCTTATCCTGTCTTTTCTGTATGTTTTTTTGTGCATGTTTTCGTTCCCTCCCTCACCTCTACATCGCAGGCAGCAAATATTTTAAATATACTTCAGATTTAAATGTCTGTTCATAACCCTGCCGAGTCTTCGCGCAAACTATCTTTATCCTCCACGCACTCCGGTACGCACTCTCCAACAAATTCGCCGAACACTGTACGAACCTCGTTTATTTTCATGTCCGTTTCGTATATTTAATTTCTCATCTCTAATAGTCACAACGCAAATCATCAACAGGCCCGGCAGGGAACATGTTCGGAGTGGGTATAGGAAACCCAACTAGCTTGAACGGCCTTAATTCGGGCTGGCAGGTATGTATGACGACTTACTTATCTAAAGCACCACTAACAGTCCGGCTAGGTATGGGGATCTTCAACGCCTACCGCAGTCTCTGCATCTTCGGCGAGCAGTGCCACGGAGTTGTCATCCCCTCAATGCGATCCTAATTACCGCGGTGGTTTGGTGGAGGGATGGACCAAACCAACAAACGGAAACTGGGAAAATCCTGCTGGAAGTCCTCAAAGAAAAGAGTTCTCTCAAATGGCGAGTATGCATATGTTCTCAATATTTGTATTGACACGGATCTCGCACAGGACTCTCACACGCCATTGATGTTGAGACAATGGCACGCTACCGCTGGGCCAATGCCCGCTTTTCCTGTTCCAAGAGTCGTATGTCTTGTGAGATGTACACTGGCATTCTAAATTGACCACTCTCTTCAAGGATGATCGACCCACTGGGTCTAAACCAGGTCAGTTCTCCCCTCAGGGATACGACAATGCCATCGCGGTGGACGCTAGCGTTCGTTACTTGCCAGGATCGCCCACGGGATCTGTCACCTTTGGTAGCCAACCGTCTGGTCTTCCAGCTCATCCTGGAGGATATGAATCGCTACAGCCGCCATCGTTCGTGGACAATGAACTCTCACTTGCGTTTCGTGGCATGTCCGTGGAGGATGAACATGGCGACGGCCGTCATCAAGGTGCATTCCAGCATGTGCCCAACCGCAGCTTCAATTCTCAATCCGGCCAGCCAGCCATGGTGCAACAGCCTCGGGCACCCTACCACGTCTATCCCCCAGCGGATTTTGCGCCTTACTATTCCAATAGTTCACCTCGTGAGCCTTACCAGTACGGCTTCGACGCTCACAATTGTCCTCCAGAGCCTCCACTGTATACCTCTCCGGGTGCCATTGGCAGTTCTGTGCCGACAAATATGTATGCGGGCATGTCTCCACACGTTTTGCATCCGAGTCCTATCGACGTTCACCGCCCCGGAATCTTCTACGATTACGGAGCAGCCGCACGGTCGTCGCAATTCTATTACGCAAATCACCAAGCCATGATGTACCCACCGTCTCCTCCTTCTCCTGTATCACCTCAGCTTGCCCTCGTGCCATATGGTGACAAGAAACACGATGTGCCGGTCGGTCTCCTTTCCCTATTTTTTTTCATGAATATTTACCAGTGAAAGTAGTATAATAATAATACGCAACAGCAACTCGTCCTGTACTCTCCGATGCGATCTCCGCCGTCACCCTATGGTGTTCCACTGCCATTGATGATGCCGGGGATGTATGGTCCTGGTCTAAATTTACATGCCATGTATATGTACCAGCCGGGCTTGCGCGCCATCGGATACGAGGGAACCGAACTGTCCGCCACCCTTCGAAGTCAATTACTAGAAGAATTCAGGGCCGACAAAATCAAGCCCGATAAGACGACGCGGAAGTGGGAACTGCGGGTTAGTCTTGATGGGTTTTTTGGTTCCTCATCGGACTTTTTGACATGACGCACTTATAGGAGGTATTCGGCTACGTGGTCGAGTTCAGTGGTGACCAGCACGGCTCACGATTTATTCAACAAAAGCTGGAAACTGCCAACAGCGAAGAGAAGCAGATCGTTTTCGACGAAATCGTACCTCATAGTGCATTACAGCTAATTCAGGACGTTTTCGGCAATTATGTATGAAATTATATTTCATATAATTTGCATCTGATCCGAATTATCCGACAGGTAATCCAAAAGTTGTTCGAGCACGGAACCCAGGTACAGAAAACAATTCTTGCCCGGGTGATGGAGGGCCACCTTCTCTCACTATCCTTGCAAATGTACGGCTGTCGGGTGGTTCAAAAGGTTGTGTTTTTTTCGGCTTTTTTGGCGTTTCCTGACAGTTGATGTAAACAGGCTGTGGAGTATATTTTACCAGATCAGCAAGACGCATTTGTCAAGGAGCTCGAACCTCACGTCCTAAAATGTGTGAAGGACGCGAATGGGAATCATGTAGAACTGTTTGCCCTATTTTGCCGTCTTGTCACTAACTTTGATGAAGGTCATACAAAAGCTAGTCGAACGAGTCGCCCCTGACCGCCTTACTTTTGTTGCTTCCTTCCGCAGAAACGCCTATGAACTATCAACACATCCTTATGGCTGCCGTGTCTTGCAACGGTGCCTCGAGCATCTCCCAGAGGAATACATGCGTCCTTTGATGGATGAGGTGCACCGGTTTTCGGCCAATTTGATGCAGGACCAATTCGGGGTACGAACTCTTCGTTCAGTTGCACGAGATCAAAATATAAAGAAATGTCCTCTTTTTTTGCAGAACTATGTTATGCAATTCGTTCTAGAGCACGGGAGCTCACGAGACCGCGCACTCATAATTTCAAAATTGCGTGGGCAAATGCTGCATATGGCCCGCCACAAGTTTGCGTCCAATGTTTGTGAAAAAGCCCTTATCCTCGCTGATCCCGAAAGTCGACGGATCCTCATCAACGAGATAATTACGCCTAGGCCAGACGGCGTGAGCCCAGTTGTGGCAATGATGAGGGACCAATATGCTAGTGAGTATCCTGATGATGCTCGACTTCGCTCGATTTTTAATAAACGTCTCAGATTATGTCCTGCAAAGAGCATTGGCTGTCGTCGAAGACGATCAGAGGGAGTCGCTGGTTTCCAGGATCAGGCCTCAGCTGGCCAATATGCGGAGGCATTCCAACTCCTATAGCAAGCATCTCGCTTCAAGTACGTCCTCTCTGACCACCTTTTCACCGTGATGTCTGATTATGTTTGCAGTCGAGCGTCTGATCGAGCAGTCACCTGCAGGCCAGCCCCTCGACCTTACCTCGAACATCGTATAAACTCGTTTGCTTCATTCATTTCTTCACTCTCAGCATCATTACCGTCACCTTGCAATTCTCCCCTCGCAATTTTACTATGCATTCGGCAACATCATCGTAACCACATTCGCTTCACGGTTGGATTCTTAGATCGCTGTCGATAATTTTTCTTGTTGCTCTTATCACTTTTATTGCTAAGATTCGTTTAGTTATTCTAAGCTATTTACTAACACTCGAATAATCTACACATTGCTATCGTCCTAACTGGGACATGTTCAAAGAGTGCCAAACATATGCGTGGCCGTCCAAGTCGATCCCCGAGCAGTTTAATCTCGGTCTAGTCAAAACCCACCAAACTAAACCTTTCCATTACTATGAGCAGTGTAGAGGCGGCCGCTTCACTCTTTGGCCCAGAAGAGTCCTCTGATCCCTTCGCAACTTTAGGCAGTGACAACGCTTTCACCTCACCTTCAATCACTGGTAGTTCCTTCAATGACCATGAAACAAATATTCCAGAGCCTTCCCTCGATTCCGGCGACCATTTAAACGCACTTCCCTTGGAGTTAAATCCTTCCGCAGCGGCACCCAGCTACTCCGAGCCAGCAACGTTTGATCAGCATGGCTACCATGCTCCTTCGCACTCTCAAGATATGAACTCTACCTCTACAACTACGGGATATGATAGTATCCAGGGTTGGTATGATGAACATGGTCAATGGCATGCTTACGAGCAGCCGGTTGCGGAGACGCTTCACTCTGGTACCGCGATGTTTTTTCAACTGCCAAACCTGTATTCACCAAATGACATAGGACAAGGACACACTGACGCGCAGGACTATCCCACGCCGTCAATTCCTTACGATCCATACGCGCCTCAAGTGAATCATCTACCTTCCTCTTATGATACTCAACATGGAACGCAGGCGCAACTGTCGTATGACCCATACAACCCCCGTGTCCAGACATCCTCCAATAGCTACAATCCACCCTCTGTTCCAGCATCACAGCACACCTATGACCCTTACAGGCCAAATACGTCAAACTTCCAGCAACCGTCCGTCTCGCAAGCTCCGGCATATTCCTACCCCACGTCGTTGGCATCAAAACCCACACCTGCGTTGCCCCCTCCCCGAGCTCAGGTAGCGGCTCTCAATAGACCCAAAATTTCCAACGCATATGACCCCCCATTCCCCATGTCCAAGCCGGCGAGACGGCCACCTGCACGTTCCGTTCCACCTGCTGCTGGTGTCTATGGACAACAATACCCAGTATACGGTTCTGTTCCTACTGTTCCTCTCGGTCACCCAAACACTTCATTATCTCCTGAGGATACTGCGGGCATGGGTTTACCGCAACAGGCACACCCTGCTCCCTCCCATCCTTCCGCGAACTTCGACGATGTGCAGACCCAGTTC
>Ga0209006_10000527_pt1 | contig 35868 bp, 35 predicted proteins | sample JacPin_JW_Ref_O2_FD_188567 | JGI IMG/M metagenome (GOLD analysis project Ga0209006, IMG submission 188567) | Forest soil microbial communities from Algoma, Ontario, Canada - Jack Pine, Ontario site 1_JW_Ref_O2 (SPAdes) (version 2) | ecosystem: Environmental > Terrestrial > Soil > Boreal... | reverse complement strand
GACGCCCTCGAAGATGACCCGGACCGGTTTGGCGCTGTGCTCCTGGAGGAGCCGGGCGTTCCAGTTCGAGGCGCAAAGCAGCGCATCGAATTTTCCGAGCTTGGCATCGAGCGGGCCGAGCTTGGTGTCCTCGAAGACGCAGCGCGCGATATTGGCTTTGCCGCGCAAGGGCGACGGATTGAGCCCGTTGGCGAGCGCGTCGATCACCGTCAGGTCGAGGGTTTGCTGGGGCGTCTGCGCCTTGGCCAGCTGGGCGAGGAAATTGTTCGAGTCGCGGATGGCGGGCAGCGCCGCCAGCACCGCCAGCGGATTGACCGCGGCCAGATCGTGCATTCCGATCGGCCGGACCATGAGCGGGCGCAGCTCCGCATCCCTGGCCCAGTGGAGAAAAATGTTAAGGCCGAGGATGCCCCAGCCGAAGGTTACGCCGGCCTGCCAGTTTAAGAAGACCCGCCGGGCCACGGTTCAGTGGAGGCCGTCCGGAACCTCGACATTCTCGGGCTTGAGGTCGAGGCCGGAGTTCTTCGCCTGCTGGAAGATCAAGGTCGCGAAATCCTTGTCGGCATAGCCGAGGCCGATCAGGTTCTGCACCAGCTCGCGCGTCGCCGCGGTGATCGGCATCGAGGTGCCGGTCTTGCGCGCCGCCTCCAATCCCAGATCGAGGTCTTTCTTCAGCAGCACCGGGGTGAAGGTGGGCGTCATGTCGAGATTGACCAGCGCCGGGGTCTTGTAGGCGGTGAACAACGAGCCCATCACGCTCTTGTTGATGAAGTCGAGGAAGGCGTGACGCTTGACGCCGCTTTTTTCGGCCAGGACGGTGATCTCGACCAGGTTCTGGATCACCACGCCCAACAGCACGTTGTGGCAAATCTTGACGATGCGCGCGAGCTCGCCCTCGCCGGCATAGGACGAGCCCTTGCCCATGGCGTCGAGATAGGGCTGGGCCGCGTCATAGGCGTCCTTCGGGCCGGAGGCGACAATGGTGAGCTTGCCCACCTTCACCACCTTGCCGTTGCCCGAAACCGGCGCCGCCAGCATCTTGGTGCCGCGCTTTTGCGCGGCATCGCGCACCTCGGCCGAGGCCGCTTCGGACACGGTCGAGCAATCGACCAGGATCTTGGGCGACTTGCCCGCAACCGAGAGCACGCCGCCTTGGCTCAGCGTCACTTCCTTCAGATCGTCCGAGGTCGAGACCATGGTGAAGACGATGTCGCAGGAGACGAGATCGGACGGGCTGGCCGCGATCTTGGCGCCCGATTTCGTCAGCGGCTCGGCCTTGGCGCGGGTGCGGTTGAAGACGGTCAAATCGCAGCCCGCCTTGGCCAGGCGTTCGGCCATCGGGAAGCCCATGCGGCCGGTGCCGATCCAGCCGATTTTGTGCCGCTTCAGATCCGCCGCCATGACGCGCCTCGTTTTGTCCGGGATGCCGGTAAGGGCCGGAGCTTTAGCCCATTTGCCCGCGCCAGGCAAACCCAACCGGCGTTTTTGCCGCCGCGGCGCTGGGTTAGGCTTGATATTGCAAATCATTCGCAATATGCTCCCGGCCGCATGAAAAGTCCCTTGATCCAAACCGCGCGCCTGGCCGGCCTCGCCCTGCTCGCCTTTTGCGCCGCCGCCGCGCCTTTGCGGGCGCAGGACAACGCCAATTTCAACATCGCGATCAAGGAGCATCACTTCGAGCCGGCCGAGCTCGACGTACCGGCCGGAATCAAGTTCACCGTCACGGTCAAGAACCTCAACGACACAGCGGCGGAATTCGAAAGCACCGTGCTCAACCGCGAGAAGGTAGTGGTGGGCGGCGCCAGCATCACGGTCTATCTCGGGCCGCTCACCCCGGGCAGCTACGAGTTCTTCAACGATTTCGATCCCGACGCCCGGGGTCACATCGTCGTGAAATGACATGAGCATGCCGATGAGTCCCGTAACCGCTCTTTATTATTTTGCTGCGCTCTCGACGAGCTGCGCGGATGCCCGCGGCCACATCGTGGTGAAGTAGCATGCGCTTACAGATTAGCGCCGGCATCGTCTGTTGTTTGGCTGCGCTCTTGACGAGCTACGCCGCGCGCGCCGATTTCGAGATGCATTATCCGGTCATCGACTACCGCGAGGCCGAGATCGAGCACAACGGCTCGACCAGCTTCGACAATCGCAGCTCGATGAACAACAACCAGAGCTACACGATCGAGCTGGGTTACGGCGTGACGCCGTGGTGGGAGCCCGAGCTCGAATTCGACCTCGCCGCGGCGCCGGGCCAGAACTGGAATTACAACGCCACCACCTTCGAGAACACCTTCCAGCTCACCGAACAGGGCGAATACTGGGCCGACCTGGGATTCTTCGCCGAGTATCAGCATGCAGCCTCGCGCCTCGACGCCGACGCGATCAATTTCGGCCCGCTGGTGCAGAAGGAGTGGAACAACGCGCTCGGCAGCGGCCTCAACACGCTGCACACGCTCAATGTCCTGATCTCGAAGGAGGTCGGGCGCAACCGCAACGACGCCACGCCGCTGGCGGTGTCGTGGCAATCGCGGCTGGAGCTCGACCCGCTGTTCCAGCCCGGCATCGAGTATTACGGCAATTTCAACAACATCGCCGGCCCGACCACCATGAGCGACCCGACCCACCGCGCCGGGCCGGTGATCGTCGGCGCCTACAACATGTACCAGTACGGCAAGCTCAAATACGAGGCGGGCTACCTGGTGGGGCTCAACAACGCCACCGAGCGCGGCACCATCCGCTGGCGCCTCGAATACGAGAAGTCGTTCTAGCGCCTGATAGGACCCCGCGCGGCGGAGCCGCGCCTAATAGGGATTCGCGATCGGCAGCGTGTCGGCCGGGTAGAGGGTGATGATCTTGGCGCCGGTGGGCGTGCACACCACCTCTTCCTCGATGCGCGCGGCGGAGAAGCCGTCCGAGGCCGGGCAATAGGTTTCGAGCGCGAACACCATGCCCTCCTTGATCTCCTGCGGATCGTCGAAGGAATTGAGCCGCGAGATGATCGGCCGCTCATGCAGGCCCAATCCCAGGCCGTGGCCGAACAGCAGGCCGAAGGCCTCCATCTCGCTCGAGAAGCCGATTTCGGTCGCCTTGGGCCAGCAGCGGGCGATCTTGTCGGTCGAGACGCCGGGCTTCACCAGCGAGATCGCCTTGTCGATCCACGAGCGCGCCTTCTTGTAGGCGTCCTTCTGGGCGGGCGTGGCGCGGCCGACGTTGAAGGTGCGGTAATAGCAGGTGCGGTAGCCGTTGACCGATTGGATGATGTCGAAGAAGGCCTGGTCGCCGGGGCGGATCAGCCGGTCGGTGAAATTGTGCGGGTGCGGGTTGCAACGCTCGCCCGAGATGGCGTTGATCGCTTCGACGTCGTCCGAGCCCAGTTCATAGAGGCGCTTGTTGGCCAGACCCACGATCTCGTTCTCGCGGATGCCGGGCTTCAGATGCTCGGCGATGGTCTGGTAGCAGCCGTCGACGATCGCCGCCGACATGTTCAACAGCGTGATCTCGTCGTTGCTCTTGATCTCGCGCGCATCGAGCATCGCCTGCTGGCCGTCGACCACCTTCAATCCAACCGCCTGGAGCTCGAACATCATGGCGGGCTCGACGATATCGACCCCCACCGGCTGGTCGGCGACGCCGTTGGCCTTGAGGATGGACTTGATCTCCTCCGCCGCCGAACGCATCAGGCCGATCTTGGGCGCGATCGCGCCGCGCAGGCCCAGCATGCCGGCGTGGCAGTTATGCGGCTTGAGCCAGGGCGCGTAGAGGCGGTGGTGCTTGGCCGCCGAGCCGAAATCCCAGATATGCGGCTCGCCGTCGCCCGGCAGCAGCGCATAACGCGTGTATTTGTCGCGCGCCCAATTGCCGATGACCGTCGAGGTCATGTAGCGGATGTTGTACTGGTCGAAGCACAGGAGCGAGCCGAAGCCCGATTGGGCGAGCGCGTTGCGGGTGCGGCCGAGGCGGTAGCGGTGCAAGCGCCGGAAATCGATGCGCTGTTCGAAATCGACCGCGTTCGGCCCCCAATTCATGATCGGCCGCTTCCAATCGTAGCGCGGATCGACGTCCTCGGATTTGACGATGCTGGGTTCGACCGGTTTTTTGGCCATGTTTCCTCCCGCTGCCCGTTCAGGCGAAAGTGCATGCGATAGGCGGCGCTGTCAATCGGCGGCGGCGCTAAACCCCGAGTTGCGCCGCCATCCAATCGGCGGTTTGCGGCCGGTAGAGATAGGGCCGGTTGTTGGCGACGTGATTGCCGTCGGGAATAATGAGCAATTCGCAAGGGCCCTTGACCTCGCGCGCCAGGCGTTCGGCCTCTTCGGCGGGCACGATGCGGTCGAGCTTCCCGGAAACGATGTAGATCGGGCATTCGATCCGGTGCGCGATGCCCTTCAAGGACAGCGTCGCCGCATTCTGCTTCGCCGCCACCTCGTCATGGGCGTGGGAGCGCACGCGGAAGGCCTCGCGGGTCAGCTCGGGCAATTTGTCCCAGATGCCGAGCCAGTCGTAAGGCCCGGCGAGCGCGATGCAGGCGGCAATCCGCTTTTCGAAGGCGCAGGCGCGCGGCGCGTAATAGCCGCCCAGGCTTACCCCCCACAAGCCGACGCGCTTGGCGTCGAGATCCTTCCGGGTTTCGACCCAGTCGATCACCGCCTTGACCGGCACCTCGTAATCGCCGCGGATGGCGAAATCGTATTCGCCCTCGCCCTGGCCCGGCCCGTCGAAGGTCAGGGTCGCCATGCCGCGTTCGAGAAACGTGGCCTGATAGGCGAGCATTTCCTCTTTGGCGGAATCGAGGCCCATGGCCATGAGCACCACCGGCGGGCGGGAATTATTTGTTTGGCTTCGCTCTTGACGAGCGACGCCGCCCGCGGGCTTGCGCAATACCGCGGCGAGGTTCTTGCCCTCGTAAGGGATGCGGACATATTCGCCCGGCGGCGACAGATGCGGCAACGCCAGCTTGTGGCATTCGACCGCTTTCATATGCGCGGCCTTCATCTGCGGCACGTCGTCGACGAACAGGAACTTGGCGAAGTGATAGGTCACCGCGGCGCGCGACAGATGCTCGGCCGCCGAGACGTATTGATCGCGGGCCAGCGCCTGGCGCCCGAGGCCTTCGTGCACCGCCGCCTTGGCCGACCAACTGGCGCACCATTCGTCCCAGGCGCGGATCGAGGACGTCACCTCCTGGAAATCGGTCAGGATGATGCCGTTGGCGACGAAACGCGGCGCCCAATGCGACAGCGCCGATTTGACGCGCGCGTCCTGAAGCCCGGCCTCGCTCATTCGGCCTTTTCGTCGCGGCGGTACCAGGGCAGGTAATGCCGCGTGCCCCAGGAGATGAGCGTATCGCAGCCGACGCCGAACCCCGCCAACAGGATCACGGCGACGAAGGCCTCGTTCTGGTGGAAAGTGCGCGAGTTGTAGAGGATGAAATAACCCAGCCCCGGAATCGCGGTGAAGAATTCGGCCACCACCGCGCCGATCAGCGCGCGGCCGGTGGCGAGCCGCAGCCCCGCCAGCAGATAGGGCATCGACGCCGGCAGCACGATCTCGAACAACAGGCGCAAGCGGCCGGAACGGAAAGAGCGGCCGACCTCGACATAGTCCTTGGGCACCGAGCGCGCACCCTCGGCGGCGTTGATGATGACGGCGAAGATCGCGGCGAAGACGATGGTGGCGAAGCGCGCATAGCCGGTATAGCCGAACCACAGCGACATCAGCGGCAGCACCACGATCATCGGCATGGCGTTGAAGCCGTTGATCCACAGGCGCAACGCGCGGTCGGCGACCAGGCTGCGGCCCATCAGCACGCCCAGCACGGTGCCGAACAGCAACGCCACCACCAGCCCCTCGGCGGTGGCGGCCAGCGTGATGGCGGCGGCTTCGAGAAAGGGCGCGCCGGAGACGACGCGCGGCAGCACCTCGGCGATGGCGCTGGGCTTGGCGACGAAATCGGGCGCGAATTCGCGCACCAGCCATTCCCACGATCCCAGGATGACGACCGCCGCGATAAGGCGCGGCAGCAGCGGCCCGGCGAACATCCGGGACCGTTGGCTGGCGGGAAGGGCGGAGGCGAGACTCATGGCGTCACTCCCGCCAGCGCGCGAAATGCGCTTCGAGCAAGGTGCCGATCCGGGTCAGCGCCACGCCCAACACGCCGATGATGAGCATGGCGGCGAACACGCCGGCGGTGTCGAAACTTTGCGAGGCGGTCATGATGAGGCCGCCCAGACCCGAGGAACTCAGGAAGAACTCCGCCGCCACCATGCCCACCAGCGCGCGGGCGATCGCCTGGCGCACGCCGGTCATGGTGTAAGGCAGCGTGTAGGGCACCATGACCTCGCGCCACAACGCCCACTCCCCCGAGCGGTACGATCGGGCCACTTCAATGAGCTCGGGCTTGATGCTGCGCGCGCCCTCGACCGTGTTGTAGAGGATCGGGAACACGGCGAACAGGAACACCACCAGCGCTTTGGGCACGCAGCCGAAACCCAGCAGCGACAGTATGAACGGGATGAGCGCCACCATCGGCGTGGCGTAGAGAATCATGATGTAGAGATCGAGCGCCTCGCGCAGCACCCGGACCCGCGCCAGCAGCAGCCCCAAGGGCATGCCCACGATCACCGCCGCGACGAAGCCGGTCGCGAACAGCGAGGCCGAGCTCAGGAACAGCTCGACCAGCCGGCCGGTCTCGACCAGCTGCACCAGCCGTTCGAGCGTCGCCGACAGCGGCACCAGGAAGGCGGCGCTGGTGTGGCGGCCGACGATCTCCCACAGCGCCAGGCCGCCGCCGAGGCTGAGGGCGAAAGGCGTATAACGCTTGATGGCGGCGTTCATAAGCGCGGCCGGTCCCCGGGCTACTTGCCCACCAGGAGGTTGGCGTCACGCCAGATGGTGGGATCGATCATCTGGGCGTAGCTGGGCGGCGTCTTGCTGTCCATGATGTTGCCGGTCTTGACCTGGAAGGCGATGAAATCCTCGATCTGCTTCTGGTCCATGCCGTCATTGTCCACCGCCCACAAGCCGTATTTGACGTAGTCCTTGACCGCGGAAAGCGCGATGGCGTGGTCGCGGCCAGTGACCGCGGCGATGGTCGCGACGCGGTCGGCGTTCTTCGGGTCGGCCATGAAACGAGCGGCCGCGATCAACCCCGCCATCATGCGCACGAAGCCGTCGCGTTTCTTGGCGATGTCGTCCTTGGTCGCGACGACGATGAGGTTGTGCGAAGCCGGGTTGCTTTCGCGCACCGTCTTGATGATGGCCACCTTCTTGCCGCGGTTCTCGATCTCCGAGACGTCGTCGAGATGGAGGATGCCGTAGGAAATCTGGCCGGCGAGCAGCGCGCTCGAGGTGTTGGATCCGAGCGCCACCTGCTGCACGTCGTCGAGCGACAGGTGGCAGCCGCCGCCGAGGATGGCTTTGAGCGCGATCGAGCGCGCGCCGCCCGGCGTGTCGACGCCGATTTGCTGGCCCTTGACGTCGTCGCAGGTGGCCTTCTGCAGATTGGTCGTGCCGAGTTCGAAATCGGGCTTGGGGAAGCCGTAGATGCCCACCAGCGGCACGCCGGCGTTGGCGATCTGGCTGATGAGCAGCGCGGTCGCCGACATCGACGCGTCGATGTCGCCGGCGACGACGGCGCGGGCGGCGGCGGTGCCGTTGTCGAATTGGCGCAGCTCGACGTCGACGCCGTATTTCTTGAAGAAGCCTTGATCCTGCGCGACGAAGGCGATGATCGAGATGAAGATCGGCGGCACGCCCGGCGGCGCCAGCACGATCTTGGGATTATCGGCCAAGGCCGGCCGGGCCAGCGCGGCCGCCAGCAGGGCTGCGATCAGGACGGCTTTACGGAACATCGATCATCCTCCCCTTGGGATCGTTCTGCCTGTTTTTCGGGCGCTTCACGTCCCGATCTGGAATTCGGCCTTCTTCGCCTCGGTCATGAGCGTGCTCCAGACCCGCTCGCGCAGCTCGGCGAAGCGCGGCAGGACGAGAGTCTCACGGCTGCGCGGGCGCGGCAAGTCGACGGCGATGTCCTCGTGGATGCGCGAAGGACGTCCCTTCAGCACGACGATGCGGTCGCCCATCAGCACCGCTTCCTCGATCGAGTGGGTCACGAACAACATGGTGGTGGGCTGGCGTTCCCAGATGCGCAGCAGCTCGAATTGCAGAATCTCGCGCGTCTGGGCGTCGACCGCGGCAAAGGGCTCGTCCATCAGCAGCACGCGCGGCTCGATGGCCAGCGCGCGCGCCAGGCCGCAGCGTTGCTGCATGCCGCCCGAAAGCTGATAGGGATAGGCCTTCTCGAAACCCGCCAGGCCCACCAGCTGGATGAAGCGCGGCACGCGCCGCGCGATTTCGTCGCGGTCCAGGCCGGCCATGCGCAAGCCGTAGGCGACGTTGTCGTAAACCGTCTTCCACGGAAACAGCCCGAAATGCTGGAACACCATGGCGACGCCGGGCTGGGGCTCGGTCACCAGCTCGCCGTCGACCCGGACCTCGCCCTCGGCGGCGATGAGCCCGTCGATGCAGCGCAAGAGCGTGGTCTTGCCGCAGCCCGAAGGCCCGACCAGCGCCACGATCTCGCGCTCGCCGACCTCGAGATTGACGCCGTCGAACACGGCGTGCGCGCCGTAGTTTTTCTTGAGGCGCCGCACTTCGATCTGGCCGCCCTTGGCCGCGGCGGCGTCGGCGGCCGGTTGCGGCCGGGCCGTGGAGGTCATTCGGCCGCCGGCGCGACCTTGCCGGGCTTCGCATCCCGCTTGGCCCAGTAATCCGCCTGCGCCTTGCTTTGCTTCAAGGCGGCTTCGTTCTCGAAACCCGGCGCCATCGAGGCCGAGGTGCCGGCCAGCACCTGGTGATGGTCGATGTTGAGCGTCCTGAGCCAGCGTTGCTGGCCCATGGTGAGGGCGATGAAAAATCCCAGCTCGACCAGTTGCGGCTCGGTGAAATGCTTGTAGAGGCGATCCCACAGCGCGTCGTCCGCCGGCAGATCCCAGGTGATGGCCTCGGCATAGGCGAGCGCCGCCTTCTGCCGGTCGTCGTAGCGGGTGGAACGCTCGAAATCGAGCAGGTCGCGGTAATCCGCTTCGACCAGCCCGGCCTTCTGCGATTTCACCGAGCGCTGATTGCCGCAATACTCGCACTTGACCGAATGCGAGACATAGACGCGGCACAACTCCTTGATGCTGTGATCGGTGACGCCGTTGCGGAAAGCGCCGTCCCAGGCATTGGCGAAGGCCCAGAAAACCGCGGGCACATGGGCGCGGACCGACTGGCTTTCGGGCCGCGGCGTGCCTTCGCGCCGGCAGCGCTCGAGCTCGGCCAGCATGCGCTCGTCGGTGAGCGAAGCCGGATCGACATAGCTGATGCGTTGCTTGGCCATTTCGTTTCTCCCCGCGCGTCCAAGGCTTTGGTGGGCCATTGATGGGCTTTAATGAACATTTTGCGGCACGCGCGCCCGGCGATCAACCTCTATCCGGCCCGTGGCCGGCGTTAGGGAACCGGAGCCAAGCAAAAGAAAAAGGGGACGCCCGCCAGGCGAGCGTCCCCTGCCTCCCGATCCCGGCCGGTTATTGCCGGCCAGGCAAGCGGATCAAATTCGCGTTACGGCCCGGCGGGGCCGTTCGCGACGTCGTACGGCCCGGCGCCGGAGTAAGGCAGCATCGCGGTCTGCTGCGGCCGCGACAGGCGCGCCGATTTCTGCGCCTTCGACTGCGCCGCCGCCAGGTGCTGGGCGTGCAGACGGCTGGAGCGGATGGCGGCGAGCTTCTTCGCATGAGCCTGCTGCAGCACCTCGGCGCGATGCTGCTGCTGCAGATTGCGCGGCCGCACCGTGTTGAGCTTGGCGTGGTGCGGGCCGGGCTGGACCGACGCGGCCGTGCCCGGGATGGAAGCGCCCGGATCGGCGAGGTCGCTGCTGGCCAGCGCGGGCGCCGCGAACAGCGCGACGCACAAGCCGGCGAGAATGATGGGTTTATGAATCATTTTCATGGCGGTTACCTCCTTTGCATTCCCCCATCAGGCGCAGAATTGATGGCGATTTGGCGGCGGTTTTCGGGGCGATTTCGTGGCCGTGCCGGCGTGGGCAAAGCCCACGCTTTCCGCGGCTTCCAGGGCGATGCTAGGTTCGATGAACGGGAGGAAACCAAAATTGGAACGCAGCAGCACCCGCTTCCTGTGCACCCATACCGGCAGCCTGCCCCGGCCCGAGCAGCTGATTCGCGACATGTACGCCAAGGAAGAAGGCGTGCCGGTGGATCGCGCGGCGCTGGGTGCCCATATTCGCGCCGCCGTGGTCGAGGTGGTAAAAAAACAGGCCGAAGCGGGCGTCGATCTCGTCAATGACGGGGAAATGTCGAAGCCGAGCTATGCCACCTATATCAAGGATCGGCTGGCGGGTTTCGGCGGCGAGAGCATCCCGGTCACCAACTACCAGGACCTCAAGGATTTTCCCAATCTCTACCGCAAAGTGTTCGGCGATCCCGGACGCTCGCGGCGCAAGACGCCGGCCTGCAACGGGCCGGTTGCGGTCAAGGATCGCGAAGCGGCCAAAACCGATGTCGCGAATCTCAAAGCCGCGCTCGCGGACGTGAAACATGCGGGCGGCTTCATGAGCGCGGCTTCGCCCGGCGTGGTCTCGCTGTTCTTCCACAACGGCCATTACAAAAGCCACGAAGCCTATCTCGAGGCCATAGCCGAGGCGATGCGCGCGGAATACGAGACGGTGGCGGGCTCCGGCTTGATCTTGCAGCTCGACTGCCCCGATCTCGCCATGGGCCGCCACATCCAATTCGGCGATCTCGACCTCAAGGAATTCCGCAAGATGGCGGAACTCCATATCGAGGCGCTGAACCACGCCGTGCGCAACATCCCGGCCGAGCAACTGCGCATGCATCTGTGCTGGGGCAATTACGAGGGCCCGCATCACTGCGACGTGGCCCTGGCCGACATCATCGACCTGGTGTTCAAGGCCAAGCCCCAGGCCATTTCCTTCGAGGCCGCCAATCCGCGCCACGCGCATGAATGGGAAATGTTCAAGCGGGTGAAACTGCCGGATGGCAAGATCCTCATCCCCGGCGTGCTCGAATCCAAATCCAACTTCATCGAGCATCCCGAATTGATCGCCCAGCGCATCGCGCGCTATGCCGAGCTGGTCGGGCGCGAGAACGTGATCGCCGGCAGCGATTGCGGCTACGGCACCTGGGTCGGCCAGGCGGCGGTCGATCCGCAGGTGGTGTGGGCCAAGCTCGCGGCGATGGCCGAGGGCTGCCGCATCGCTTCGCGCCGGTTCTGGAGCTAGCGCCTAGAGCGTCGCCGCCAGCAACAGCAGCAGGATGGCGAGCGCCGCGCCGTTCAACACCAGGATGCCGCCCGCCGCCATGTCCTTGACCGCGCGGATTTCGGCGTGCAGGTCGGGATGGAGGTGGTCGGCCAGCGCCTCGATCGCCGAATTGATGAGCTCGGCCGCCAACACGAAGGCGATGGTGAGCACCCCCGCCGCCCACCACACCAGCGGCGGACGGAGATAGGCCAGCAAGGCCAGGGCCAGGCAAGCGCCCAGGGTTTCGAGACGGAAGCTGCCCTCGCGCCGCCAGGCGGCGCCGATGCCGTGGAGCGCGAACATGAAGCGCTCGGGCACCGACCGGTTCTTCCAATCCGCCTTGTCCGTCCGGTTGCTCAATCGCGCCTCCCCATCCCCGGCCGGCGGCCGGTCGACGCCATGTCCTAGGCATTCGCCGGGCCAGCGGCAAATGTCATTTTTCCGTCGCAATAGGCCGTGAGCGGCGTCTGTTGCGCTTCCGCTGCCCCCCGGCTTTGGGCTACATCAGGGCGGCACACGAGGCACGGGCGAAGGGATCGGGGACGATGAATCAGCGATGGGGTCTCCCGATCGTCGCCTGGCCGTCGCGTTTCCGCCCGAGCTTCTGGGACGGCGTGGCGCTGCCGCTGGTGATCGGCGGCATCATGCTGTTCGCCTGGGCGAGCCAGCAGATGAGCGTGCCGTTCCATCCCGGCCAGACCATCCACATTTCGCTCGACCCCCGCCACCTGCCGGAATACGCGCTCCGCACCGTGATGCGCATGGCGTTGGCGCTGGCGCTGTCGCTCGTCTTCAGCATCGCCTATGCGGCGGTGGCGGCCAAGAGCAAGCGCGCCGAAAAGCTGCTCATCCCGGTGCTCGACATTCTCCAATCGGTGCCGATCCTGGGATTCCTGTCCATCACCGTGACCGGATTCATCGCGCTCTTTCCGGGCCGGCTGCTGGGTTACGAGTGCGCCGCGATCTTCGCCATCTTCACCAGCCAGGCCTGGAACATGACCTTCAGCCTCTACCAGTCCTTTCTCGGCGTGCCGAACGATCTGCGCGAGGCGGCGCGCATGTATCATCTGTCGCGCTGGCACGGCTTCTGGCAGCTCGAGATGCCGTTCGCGCTGCCCCAGCTGGTTTGGAACATGATGATGTCGGTGTCGGGCGGCTGGTTCTTCGTGGTGGCGAGCGAGGCGATCACCGTCAACGGCGAGAACGTGTTGTTGCCGGGGATCGGCTCCTATATCTCGGTGGCGATCGACCAGCGCAACCTCTATGCGGTCGGCTACGCCATCCTCGCCATGCTGGTGCTGATCCTGATCTACGACCAGCTGCTGTTCCGCCCGCTGCTCGCCTGGGTGCAGCGCTTCAAATACGAGGAGATCGGCACGGACGAGATCGAGCCGCCCTGGTTCCTGATCATGCTGCGCAAGGCGCGCCTGTTTCATTTTCTCGCCCGCTGCGCCGATTTCTCGGCGCGGCTGTCGAGCCGCGTCCTCCAGCGCGTGCCCGACCTGCCGCCGCTGCCACACGGCGGCGAACGCGCCGTGAAGGCGATCGACGGGGCGTGGAACACGCTGCTGCTGGCGGGCGCGGCGCTGGCGCTGGTCAAGGTTCTGACTTTCATCCACGCCGAGGTCGGCTGGAACGAGGTGGGACACGTCGTGTTGCTGGGCGCGGCGACGCTGTTGCGCGTGGTCGTGCTGATCGCGCTGGCGGCGCTGGTCTGGGTGCCGATCGGGGTCTGGATCGGCCTGCGCCCGCGCATGGCGCGGCACGTCCAGCCGGTCATCCAATTCCTGGCGGCGTTTCCGGCGAACCTGTTCTTCCCGATCGTCGTCGTGCTGATCGTCCATTTCAGCCTCAACACCGAGATCTGGCTGTCGCCGCTGATGATCCTGGGCACGCAGTGGTACATTTTGTTCAACGTCATCGCCGGCACGCTGTCGTTGCCGACCGATTACCAGCTGGTGGCCGGCAATTTCGGCGTCACGCGCTGGCTGTGGTGGCGCCGCCTGATTCTGCCCGGCATTTTCCCGGCCTTCGTCACCGGCGCGGTGACCGCCTCGGGCGGCTCGTGGAACGCCAGCATCGTCGCCGAGGTGGTGAAATGGGGCGACACCACGCTCACCGCCACCGGCATCGGCGCCTATATCGCGCAGGAGACCGAGGCGGGCGACTTCCCTCGCATCGCGTTGGGGATTACGGTACTGAGCCTGTATGTATTGCTGTTCAACCGGCTGCTGTGGCGCCGGCTCTACAATCTCGCCGAAGAGCGCTTGCGGCTCGATTGATGAAGGATCGTTTGCATGCCCGCTGACACCAGCGTCGCCAACCCGGCCCCGCCGCCGGCCAATAACGCCGGCAACGCCGCCGCGCTCATCGCCTCGCATGCGGTGTGCAAGACCTATGCGACCGGCGATTCGGCCGGCCGGCTGGTGCTCGACCACATCGATTTCGCGCTCAAGGAAGGCGAGATCGTCGGCATCCTGGGCAAATCGGGCTCGGGCAAATCGACGTTTCTGCGCGTGCTGGCCGGGCTCACGCCGCCGACCGAGGGCTATGCCTCCTATCGCGGGCGGCGCATCGACAGCCCCGCCCAGGGCGTCGCCATGGTGTTCCAGACCTTCGCGCTCTTCCCCTGGCTCACCGTGCTGGGCAATGTCGAGCTCGGACTCGAGGCGCAGGGTGTCGCGCGCGAGGAACGGCGGCAACGCGCCATCGCCGCGATCGACCTGATCGGCCTCGACGGTTTCGAATCCGCATATCCCAAGGAGCTGTCAGGCGGCATGCGCCAGCGCGTCGGTTTCGCGCGCGCGCTGGTGGTCAACCCCGACGTGCTGCTGCTGGACGAGCCGTTCTCCGCGCTCGACGTGCTGACGGCCGAGACGCTGCGCGGCGACTTGATGGATCTGTGGCTCGCCCGGCGCGTGCCGACCAAGGGCATCATCATCGTCTCGCACAACATCGAAGAGGCGGTGGAGATCGCCGACCGCATCATCATCTTCGGCAGCGACCCGGGCTGCATCCGCAACGAGATTCCGATCAATCTGCCGCGCCCGCGCAGCCAGGCCGATCCCGCCTTCCGCCGCATCGTCGACGAGGTTTACACGTTGATGACCACCGTGCCCGGCGCCGAGGCGGCGCGGCGGCGCGCCGAGCCCATCGGCGTGGCCTACCGCCTGCCCGACGCCTCGATCCAGCAGCTGGTGGGCCTGCTCGAGGCGTTGTCGAATGCGCCCTATGGGGGACGCGCCGACCTCCCGAAGCTGGCCGAAAGCGAGCATCTCGGCACCGAGGAGCTGGTAATCCTGATCGAGGCGCTGCAGCTCTTGGGCTTCGCCCAGGTCGGCGGCGGCGACATCGAGGCGTTGCCCGCCGGCCGCGAATTCGCCGCCGCCGATCTGCAGCGGCGCAAGCAGATCTTCGCCGATCATCTGCGGCGCAACATCCCCTTGGCCGCGCATATTAGGCGGGTGCTCGACGAACGGCCGGGGCACGCCGCGCCCGAGGGCCGTTTCCTCGCCGAGCTCGAGGATTACCTGAGCGAGGAGGAAGCGGCGAAGGTGTTCGAGACGGTCATCAATTGGGGCCGTTATGCCGAGCTCTTCGCCTATGATTACGACAGCGGCATCGTCAGCCTCGAAAATCCCTGAGCGTGCGGTTTTGAAAATCGGGCCGGAATCCCGCGCGCTGGTTTATCTGCTGGGCGCGATGACCGCGCTGACCGCGCTGGCGATCGACATGAGCCTGCCGGCGCTGCCGACGCTGGGCCGCGAATTCGCCGCGGCGCCGGACCGGGTGCAGCTGACCTTGAGCCTGTTCATCGGCGGCTATGCCCTGGGGCAGCTGTTCATCGGTCCGCTGTCGGACCGTTTTGGGCGCCGGCCGATCCTGCTGCTCGGCCTTTTCTTCTATATGGCCGCGGCGGCGGCTTGCGCCTTGAGCGTGAGCATCTCCATGCTGATCGCGGCGCGGCTGGTGATGGGTTTCGCCGGCTGCGTCGGGCCGGTGCTGGCGCGCGCGGTGGTGCGCGATCATTTCGCCGGCAAGACCGCGGCGCAGATGTTTTCCTCGCTTACCGCCGTGTTCGGGCTGGCGCCGCTGGTGGCGCCGACCATCGGCGGCTGGCTGCTGGTGCATTTCGGCTGGCAGGCGATTTTCATCTTCCTGTTCGCCTTCGCGGCGGCGTTGTGCCTCGCCGTCTGGGCGGGACTGGCCGAATCGCTTAAAATCCCCGACGCCGACGCGCTCACCCCTTCCCGCCTGATATCGAATTACGGCGCGTTCCTGGGCAACCGGATCTGCCTGGGCTATTCCCTGGTCAGCGGGCTGTGCTGGGCGGGGATTTTCGCCTTTCTCTCGGGCTCGCCCTTCGTGTTCATCGAACTCTACGGCGTCAGCGCCGACCGCTACGGCTTTTATTTCGCGCTGTCGGCGGTGGGGCTGGTGCTGGGCGCGCTCAGCAACAAATGGCTGCTGCGCCGCTTCGGCTCGGGCCATGTGTTGCGCGCGGGCCTGGCCATCCTGCTCGCCGGCGGGGTGGTGATCCTGGGCGCCTGCCTGACGCGGCTTGCCGGCCCGCTCGGCATCATGGCCGGGGTGATGGTCTATATTTTCGGTCTGGCCATCGTGATGCCCAACGCCATGGCGGCGGCGATGGAGCCGGTGGCGCAGATGGCGGGCAGCGGCGCGGCGCTGATCGGCGTGGTGCAGATGCTGTGCGGCAGCGTGGCGGGATATGCGGTGAACGCGTTTTACGACGGCACGCCGGTGCCGATGGGCGCGGTGATCCTGCTGGTGGCGCTGGCGGCGGCGGGGATTTATTGGGCGGCGTTGCGCCAGCCGCGCGCGCCGGCCTGACGATCAGCCCTTCGGCCGCATGGTGGGAAAGGCGATGACGTCGCGGATCGACGGGCTGTCGGTGAGCAACATCACCAGCCGGTCGATGCCGATGCCGAGCCCGCCTGCGGGCGGCATGCCGTATTCGAGCGCGGTAATATAATCCTTATCGAGGCGGTGCGCCTCTTCGTCGCCAGAATTACGTACCCGCAATTGTGCCTGAAAACGCTCTAGCTGGTCGGTAGGGTCGTTGATCTCGGAGAAGGCGTTGGCCACTTCCCAACCGTTGATATAGGTCTCGAAGCGCTCGGTCAGACGCGGATCCGCGCGCGCGATTTTAGCCAAAGGCGAAATTTCGCGTGGGAATCCGGTAACATGAGTCGGCTGGATTAAAGTATCTTCAACTTTAGCACCAAATACAGCTGCAAGAGAATCACCCCAAGCGGATTTTTGTGTAACGTTCGCTCCGAGATTCCACGCTACTTGGCGGGCTTTTTCGTCGTCTTTAATTTCAAGAAAATCCACACCAGTCTCCTTCTGCACCAGCTCGGCCATGGATTTGCGCGGCCACGGCGCTTTGAGCTCGATCTCGTGCTTGCCGTAGGGAATACGCGTCGAGCCCAGCACCTCCTGCGCGATCGCGCCGATCAGATATTCCGCGATCTCCATCATCGCGGTGTAGTCGACGAAAGCCTGGTAGAGCTCGAGCGAGGTGAATTCGGGATTGTGGCGCGGCGAGATGCCCTCGTTGCGGAAGTTGCGGTTGATCTCGAACAGCTTGTCGGAAAGGCCGCCAACCATCAGCCGCTTAAGATGCAATTCAGGCGCGACACGCAGATAGAGTTCAAGGTCGAGCGCATTGTGATGGGTACTGAAAGGCCTAGCCAATGCGCCACCGGGAATAGCGTGGAGCATCGGGGTTTCGACTTCAAGAAAGCCGCGCTCGATCAAAAGACGGCGCATCACCGCTACGATGCGCGAGCGCCGGCGCAGGGTTTCGCGGCTTTCCTCGCTCATGATGAGGTCGACATAGCGCTGGCGATAACGCGTCTCAAGATCAGTCAGGCCGTGATATTTGTCGGGCAATGGCTCTTTAGCTTTTGCAAGAACTGTAATCACGCGAGCGTTGATCGTAAGCTCGCCGCGCGGCGTGCGCCGAACGGTGCCCGAAACGCCGATGAGGTCACCGATATCGAGTAGCTTGACGATTGCGAGCGAACTCGGCGCGAGCAAGTCCTTGTGGCAGAACACCTGGATTTTGCCGGTCGTATCATGCAGGTCGATGAACATGCCGCTGTTGCGGAGCGCTCGGATACGGCCGGCGACAGTGACGCTATCGTTTGTCTCTTCCCCGGCAACAAGATTTTTGTAAAGGTTGTCAAGCGCTGTAGCAGTCGCCGTGAACAAAAACATATTCGGATAAGGATCAACGCCGAGCTTTCTAAGCGCGGCCAGTTTCTCAGCACGTGATTCTTTGAGTTGGTCATGAACAGTTATTTGTTTTTGTTGGGGAACGGATTGTGACCAACTGCGAATCGTGGGATTTTTTTCAGAACCAGTTCGAACATTAGATTTGCGTATGTCCAAATAAATTCCGACTAAATTTGCTAGCGCTCCAGCTGAAATTAATAACGGTGCGGATGATATAGAAGGTTGTTCACGGGACCTGTCCGAGTCTGCATTAGACGAAGTAATTTTTTGCAGAAACTCAAGCAGCGGCCAGTTACTGAAAATTTCAGTCATTTCGGTTTTTTATGTTCATCTTGTACGGAGATAACCGCAATTGTTGGAGTGGCATTCATCACATAAATAGGATTACCAAGTGCATCGTACTGCCCTTCAATTCGCAGTATTTGAGAGACGCTCATCTTTACGCGGAGCACGGTTCCGTCACCGAGTTTAAGTTCGCTCCATTTCTCGTTAGATTCATTAATCGGAACCTCAATCCCTTCGACCATATCGCCGGTAGCGGTTGCCATTTTAGTTTTTTTCTGCTCGGCCATATTTCGCTCCTTAAAGGCGATGAGATGGAAACTTCCGCTAAGTTAGCGTGTGCTTGCTTTGATGTGTACCGAAGTCATTGAAAGCCTGCAATATTTCTCCGGACCCTTACACCAAAGTCGAAATTAACCCCCGCGATATGAGATTAACTCAACGATTCTTCGACAGTGGGTTGTAACGCCTCGGCGGCAAAGCGCAACTAGCTTGCTTTGGGAATCGAGCCGGGCTCCGGCCCGGCGGGCGGTTTGACGGCGAAGGCGGCGAGATCGACCGCGCGGTCGTGAAACGCCTTGAGGCTTTCGCGGTGGCCGACGCTGACCAGGGTCGGGCGCCATTCGCCTTGGCGCAGGCGGCGGTAGAAATCGCTTTCGGTCGCCTCGTCGAGCGCCGAGGTCGATTCGTCGAGAAAGAGCAGATCGGGCTTGGCCAGGAAGACGCGCGCGAAGGCCAGGCGCTGTTGCTCGCCCAGGGAAAGCCGCTGCGTCCAATCCTCGGCCTCGTCGAGCTTGCCGGCGATGGCTTCGAGCCCGACGGATTTGAGCGCGTCGGTCAGTTCCTTGGCGGGTTGGTCGCCTGCCGGCCGCGGATAGGTGAGCGCGTCCCGCAGCGTGCCCAAGGGCAGATAAGGCCGTTGCGGCAGAAACAGGGATTGCCCCGCCCCGAGCCGGATCTCGCCCTTGCCGAAGGGCCAGATGCCGGCGAGCGCGCGCAACAGCGTGCTCTTGCCGACGCCGTTGGGGCCGGTGATGAGCAGCGCCTCGCCGGGCGATGCGGCGAGCGAAACCCCGGCCAACAACCCGCTTCCGTCCGGCAAATCGAGGGCGAGATTCTTCACATCCAGGCCCTGGCCGGAACGGCTTTCGCGGATAGCCTGCGGCGCGCGCAGCGATTGGGCGATGTCGTCCATGCGCGCGTCGAAGGTGCCGAGCCGCTCGGTCACCGCCGACCAGGTGGCGATGTCGGCATAGGAATTGACGATGAATGACAACGCGCTTTGCACGTTGCCGAAGGCGTCGATCACCTGCATCAACCCGCCGAGCTGGATCGCCTTGGAAAAATAGCGCGGCGCCACCACCACCACCGGGAAGATCACCGCCAGCTGGGAATAGCCCGAGGTGAACCAGTTCAAGAGCTTGCGCCGCTTCATGATCTGCCAGTAATTGGCGAAGACGTTGCCGAACCGGCCGTCGAACACGGCGCGCTCGGCCGGCTCGCCGCCGTAAAGCGCGACGCTTTCGGCGTTCTCGCGCAGGCGCACCAGGCTGTAGCGGAAATCGGCCTCGAAGCGCTGCTGCGCGAAATTCAACGGCACCAGCGGCCGGCCGATCTTGACCGTGAGCCAGGTGCCGAGCCCGGCATAGATCAGCGCCGCCCAAGCGAGATAGGCCGGGATATGGGCGGTGCCGAGCGGCCCCAATGGGATGTCCGTCGGCCCGGACAGCCCGACCAGGATCACCATGAACGAGACCAGCGACACGATCGAGGTGAGCACGCCCAGCGCCAGCGTCATCACGTATTCGACGAACAGCCGCAAATCGTCGGATATGCGTTGGTCGGGGTTGTCGGTGGAGTGGCCGTAAAGCTGCATGCGGAAATAGGTGCGTTCGGCGAGCCAGCGCGCGAGGTAGCGCCCGGTGAGCCAGCGCCGCCAGCGGATCTGCAGCATCTGCTGAAAATAGAAGGCGTAGACCGACATCACGATGCTGGCCGTGGCCAGGATGCAGAATATCCCGAGCTGGCGGAAGAATTCGGGCGCGTCGAATTCCTGTAACGCGTTGTAAAAGGCGTTGTTCCACTGGTTGATGCGCACCGAGATGTAGACGTTGCCGAGATTGAGCGCGATCACCAGGACGAGCAGCGCCCAGGCGGATTTCGCCTCTTCCGACGACCAGTAATGCTTGGCCAGGTTCCAGGCCATGCGCAGCATGTTGCGCCGCGCGCCGTTCATCGCCGCTCCGGATGGGGACTCGATGGTGATGACCGGCCCCGCGCCCGATGCTAGCGCGAAGCGCGCGCGATGGTGGCGGTGGTGCTGTAGCCGGGCACGAGCTCGGCCAGCACGATCTTGCCGCCGTAGCCCTGCACGATGTCGGCGCCCACCACCTGGTCGAGGCGGTAATCGGCGCCCTTCACCAGCACCTCGGGTTTGAGCTCGCGGATGAGCTCGACCGGCGTGTCGGCGTCGAATACCACCACCAGATCGACCGGAGACAGCGAGGCGAGCACGGCGGCGCGCGCGGCTTCGTTCTGCACCGGGCGGCCCGCGCCCTTGAGGCGCTCAACCGAGGCGTCGCTGTTGATGCCGACCACCAGCCGGTCGCAGGCCTTGCGCGCCTGTTCCAGCAGCGAGACATGGCCGGGATGGATCAGGTCGAAGCAGCCGTTGGTGAAGCCCAGCTTCAGCCCGTTGCGCCGCCAGCGCGCGACATGGTCGAGCGCCAGCGCCAACGGCAGCACCTTGCGGCTTTTGAGCGTATCGCGGTCGAGGATGGCGGAGGCGAGCTCCTTGGCATCCGCCACCGCGGTGCCGATCTTGCCGACGACGATGCCGGCGGCGGTGTTGGCGAGGATCGCGGCGTCCAGCAGCGACGACCCGGAAGCCAGCGCCGCACCCAGCGCCGCCACCACCGTGTCGCCCGCGCCCGAGACGTCATAGACCTCGCGCGCCTCGGCCGGCAGGCGATGCACCTTGTCCTTGGCTTCGACCAGGATCATGCCGTCCTTGCCGCAGGAAACCAGCATCGCCGCAAAGCCGTGCCGTTTCATCTGCTCGAGCGCTGCCGCCACCACCGTGTCTTCGCCTTCGAGCGCGCGGCCGGCCGCTTCGGCCAGCTCGCGGCGGTTGGGCTTCAACAAAGTGGCGCCGCGATAGGCGGAATAATCGCTGCCCTTGGGATCGACGATCACCGGGCGTTTGGCCGCGATCGCGGCCTTGATGATCTCCGCCGCCAGCCCGTCGCCCAGCACGCCCTTGGCGTAATCCGACAGGATCACGAGCTGGTAATGGTCGAGCGCGGCTTTCAATTGCGCCAGCAGATCGGCGCGCAGCTCGGCGCCCAAGGGCTCAACGCGCTCGCGGTCGGCGCGCAGCAATTGCTGGGTCTCGGCGATGTAGCGGGTCTTGACCGGCGTCACCCGCTTGATCGCCGCCAGCACATGGGCTTCGGCGTTGCCGAGCTTCGCCACCATGCGCGAGATTTCGCGCCCGGCGGTATCGTTTCCGGTCACCGAAATAAAGCAGGTCTCGCAGCCGAGCGCATGGAGATTGCGCAGCACATTGCCGGCGCCGCCCAGCCGGCTCTCCTCGCCGTCGACGTGCAGCACCGGCACCGGCGCCTCGGGCGAAATGCGCTCGACCCGGCCGTGGATATAATGGTCGAGCATGACGTCGCCGACGCACAGCACGCGGGTGCGGGCGAGCGCCTCGACCAATGCCACGAGATCCGCCTGGGCCATGGCGTTCCTCTTATGGCCTCAATGGGCGGCAGGCAAGCAAAACCCGCCGGGCGCACCCATATAACAGGCATGAAAGCCCCCTTCCAAAGCCCGGACGCGGCCCGGACGCGGCCCGAGGCGCCGCCGGGCAGCCGTCTCTACGCGATCGGCGACATTCACGGCCGGCTCGATTTGCTGAAGCGCCTGCTGACTCTCATCCGCGACGACGCCGCGCGCAGCACCTCCCCGCGCAAGGCGGTGATCTATCTCGGCGATTACGTCGACCGCGGATCCGACTCCAAGGGCGTGATCGACCTGCTGCTGACCCGGCCGATGAAGAACGCGGGCTTCGAGGAAATCCATCTCATGGGCAATCATGAAGATGCCATGCTGCAATTCCTCGCCGACGCCCGCAGCGGCCTGAATTGGTTCGCTTATGGCGGGCTGGAGACGCTCGCCAGCTACGGCGTGCGCCCGCCCCGGTTTTCGGCGGCGGAGGACGACCTCAACCGCGCCCAGCGCGAGCTTGCGGAGCGGATGCCGCGAGATCATGTCGAATTCATCCGCCACATGAAGCTGTCGCACGAAGAGGGCGGCTATGTGTTCGTCCATGCGGGCATGCGCCCGGGCGTGGCATTGGCGGACCAGATCGGCCAGGACCTGATGTGGATTCGCGAAGAATTCCTGGAGAGCACCGTCGATTTCGGCAAGCTGGTGGTGCACGGCCACACCATATCCGATGCGCCGCAGGTTCTGCCCAACCGCATCGGCATCGACACCGGCGCGTTCTACAGCGGCAAGCTCACCGCGCTGGCGCTCGAAGGCGCCGAACGCGAATTCATCCAGACCGGATCCGCTCTCCCGGGCTAATTCCGCGGCGCGTGCTTGCCCAGGATGCGTTGCAGGGTGCGGCGGTGCATCTTGAGGCGCCGCGCGGTTTCGGACACGTTGCGGTCGCATTGCTCGAAGACGCGCTGGATATGTTCCCAGCGCACGCGGTCGGCCGACATGGGATCGTCGGGCGGCGGCGGCAGCGACGACGCCTCGGAGGACAAAAGCGCGCGCTCGACCGCGTCGGCATCGACCGGTTTGGGCATGTAATCGACCGCGCCCGCCTTCACCGCCGCCACCGCGGTGGCGATGTTGCCGTAGCCCGTGAGCATGACGATGCGCGCGGCGGGCCGCGCCTTGCGGAGCGTCTTGACGATCTCGAGCCCGCTGCCGTCGTGCAGGCGAAGATCTACCACGGCGAAGGCGGGCGGATGCGATCCCGCCGCCATCACCCCCGCCGCCACGCTGTCGCAGGTGGTGACGATGAAGCCGCGGCGCTCCATCGCGCGGCCGAGGCGCTGGCACAGCGGCACGTCGTCGTCGACGATCAGCAGCGTGCGCTCGGCCTCGGGCAGGCCCTGGAGCGCGGGCGGGGGCGGCTTGCCGCGCGCGGAATCGTCTTTGGCGTCGTTCATGCCTCGGCCTCCATCAACCCCGACGCGGCCGACGCATCGCCCTCGAGCTGCGACCGCTTCCATTCGACCACCACATGCGCCCCGCCGCCGTCGAGATTGGCGAAGCTCAGCCGCGCGCCGGTGCGCTCCAGCAGGCTGCGGGCGATGAAGATGCCGAGCCCCATGTGCTGGCCATCGCCGGCGCGGTCGGACATATAAGGCTCGCCGATGCGCGCCAGCGTGGTCGCGGCGAAGCCGGGCCCGTCATCGACGATGTCGACCGCGGCGGTGTTTTCGTCCCAGCTCGCCGTGACCGCGACCTCGCGCCGCGCGAATTCGATCGCGTTCTGGATGAGGTTGCCGAGGCCGTGCATGATCTCGGGGCTTCTCGGCACCAGCGGCTGCTCGACCGCGCTTCCGCCCGAATCGCGCTCGGCGCCGGTGTCGTGGATGACGCGGATGCTGGGCTTGGCGAAGGGGGCGCCCGCCGCCTCGATCAGCGCCGAGAACGGCAGGCGCGCGAAGGGCTCGCCCTCGCCGCCTTCGCGCGAGCGCGCCAGATCGGCCAGGATGTCGCGGCAGCGTTCGCTCTGGCTCAACAGCAGGTGCGCGTCCTCGGCGAAGGGGCTGTTCTTCGGCAGCTCGCGCACCAGCTCCTTCGCGACCACGGCGATGGTGGCCAAGGGGCTGCCCAATTGATGCGCGGCGGCGGCGGCGAGCGAGCCCACCGCCGAGACGCGTTGCTCGCGTTCCAGCGCCAGCTGGGTGGCGGCATAGGCGTCGCGCATGCGCCGCGCGCCTTCGGCCACCGACCAGATGTAGCCGGCGATGAACAGGGTCGAGAACACCAGCGCCGTCCACATGCCGAGGACGTAGAGCGGCTCGGGACCGAAAGGCAGATCGGGCCGCGACGGCAGCGGCAAATGGAACAGCGCCAGCAGGCTGAGCGCCAGCACCGTCAGCGCCGAGAGGCCGATGACGGTGCGGTGCGACAGGATGGTGGCCGACACCGTGACCGGCGCCAGCATCAGCACGGCGAAGGGATTCTGCAGGCCGCCGGTGAGGAACAGCAGCATGCCGAGCTGCAGCGTGTCATAGGCGAGGTAAAGCGCGGCGGCGCGGTCGCCCAGCCGCGAGGCGGCGCGCGGCGGGCGCATGGCATAGAGGTTGAGCGCGGCCGAAACCGCGACCACCGCCAGGGTCGCGCGCAAAGGCAGATCGAAGCCGAAGATATAGTGCACGACCAGGAGCGTCACCGCCTGGCCGGCCACCGCTACCCAGCGGATCAGCACCAGGGTCCTGAGGCTCAAGCTGGCCTCGGCGCCCTGGGACAAGGCCAGGCTTTGGAGCCGGCCCGGCGGGTTCGCGCTTTTGCTCATGGCGCCATTATACACCGCGGCCAAATGCCAGGGCGCAACTGGCGCGGCGGCCAAAATCGCGCTAAGACTGGCGCCCATGGCCATGCCGTCCTGGGAAGACCTGCCCGCCCGGCGCGAGGAAGCGCTCAACGCGCTAGCCTATTTCACGCGGCTGCGCTTTACCGGCCGCGCCGTCTTGCGCCCCGGCGATCTCGCCAAATCGGCCTGGGCCTTCCCCCTGGTCGGCCTCGCCATCGGCGTCGTCGGCACCATCGTTTACGACCTCGCCGCGCTGGTGGGCATTCCGCCGCTGGTCTCCGGATTGCTGGCGATCGGCGCCACCGCGGTCATCAGCGGCGGCCTGCACGAGGGCGGGCTGGCGCATGCGGTCGAAGGGCTGAGCGGCGGCCACAACGCCGAGGAGCGGCTCGAAACCATGCGCGCCGGCCATATCGGCGTCTACGGCATCGTCGCCATCATTCTCAGCGTCGGTTTGCGCGGCGCGGCGCTGATGGTGCTCGGCAACGCGCTCGGCATGCTGGGCGCGGTCGCCGGTCTGGTGGCGGCGCACGCGCTGGCGCGCGGCCTGCTGGCGCCGGCGTTGCTGTGGGGCAAACCGGCGGCGCATGACACGCTCGACGCCGGCACGCCGAGCCTGATCAATACCGGCCTATCCGTAGCCATCGCCCTGCTGGCCGCGATTTTGGCGATGGGCTTCATGCCCGCGCTCCTGGCCCTGATCCTGGGCGGCGCGGCGATGGCGTCGGTGCTTTACGCCGCGCGCGCCCGCGCCGGCGGCTATACCGGCGAGGTGCTGGGCGCGATGGAACAGGCGGGCGAGATCGTCATCCTGCTGGTCGCGGCGGCCTGGGCCTAGTGCCCGGCAAGATCGCGGCAGCGCGCGGCCCGATTGCGCGCGCGTTTCCGTCCTGGGCCGGAAAGGGCTGGCGGCCTTACGCGCTCTTGGGATTGTTGTGCCTCGGCCTTTACCTGCCGGGAATGAACGCGCTGCCGGTGACCGACCGCGACGAGGCGCGTTTCGCACAGGCGACGCGCCAGATGATCGAGAGCGGCGATTATCTGCACATCCGTTTCCAGGACGAGGCGCGCAACCGCAAACCTGCCGGCATCTATTGGCTCCAGGCGCTGTCGGTGTCGGCCTTGAGCGGCGCCGAACGCGGCGTTATCTGGCCTTACCGCCTGCCCTCGCTGCTCGGCGCGGTAGCGGCAGTTTTTTTGACCTTCGCGCTCGGGCGCAATCTGGTGGGATATCCCGCCGCGTTCCTGGGCGCGGCGCTGCTCGCGGGATCGCTGACGCTGGTGGCGGAGGCGCATCTCGCCAAGACCGATGCCGTGCTGCTCGGGCTGGCGTCGGCGGCGCAATTGGCGCTCGGCCGGATCTACTGCCAGGCGCGCGGGCAAGGAAAAAAACCCGCGCCCTGGCCCTGGGCGCTGCTGTTCTGGGCGGCATTGGGCGGCGCGGCGTTGGTCAAGGGGCCGGTGGCGCCGCTTTTGGCGCTGCTGACGGCGCTTTGCCTGACGGCGGCCGACCGCGAGGCGCGCTGGCTTTTGGATCTGCGGCCGCTTTGGGGCGCGGCGCTGTTGCTGGCGATGGTCGGGCCGTGGCTTTTTCTCATCTCGCGCGCGACCGACGGCGCGTTTCTTTCAGAATCGCTCGGCCACGATTTCCTCGGCAAACTCGTGGGCGCGCAGGAGGGCCACGGCATGGCGCCCGGCGCCTATACCCTGCTGCTGCCGCTCACTTTCTGGCCGGGCTCGCTGTTCCTGGCGGCCGGATTGCTGCGCGGCTGGCGCGAGCGCGCGCGGCCGGCCGAGCGATTCCTGCTCGCCTGGGCGGTGCCGTTCTGGATCGTGCTGGAACTGATTCCGACCAAGCTGCCGCATTACCTGTTGCCCGCCTATCCGGCGCTGGCGCTGCTGGCGGCGGCGGCGCTGGTCGCAGGCGTCAAGCGGCCGCTTTGGTTCGACGCGGCGTCCGGTTTGCTGTGGGCGGTGGCGTCTCTGTCCCTGGCGGCGGTGTTGATCGCCGCGCCCATGGCGTTGGGGCATGACCTATCGGCCGTGGGCGCGGCGGCGGCGGCGATCATCCTGCTGATGGGCGGAGCGCTGCTTTACCGCTTTTGGCGGCAGCCGCGACCCGCGCCGGGACTGGCCGCGGGCGCGGCGATCCTGGCGTTGTTGACGCTCGCCCCGGCCGCGGCCGTGGTGGCGCCGAACCTCGACCGGCTGTGGCTGTCGCGCAGCGCCGCCGAACTCGTCCGCGCCAACACGGCGCCCGACGCTGCCGTCGCCGTTTCCGGCTATGACGAGCCGAGCCTGGTCTTCCTGCTGGGCACGGCGACCAAGATCGTTCCGGGCGGCGAAGCGGCGCGCTTTCTCACCGCCGCGCCGGGCGCGATGGTCCTGGTTGAGGACCGCGAAGAGGGCCCGTTCCACCAGGCGCTCGCCCAATTGGGCAAGACGCCGCATGTCGTCGGCCGCGTCGCCGGACTCGATTACTCCAACGGCAAGCTGATGGTGCTCACCTTATACGCGGCGCCGTGAGATTCAGCGCGTGCTGGCGGAATTCTTGATGAGCTGGACCACCGCGGTCTTGTTGCCGGCCCAGCCCAGCGCGTCGCGCCCGGTATAGTCCTGCTTGCTGGTATCGGCGTTGTATTTCAGCAGCAGCTTGACCGCCTCGGCATGGCCGTTGGTGGCGGCCACCATCAGCGGCGTGACGCCTTGGCGGTTCTGCGCATCGACCGGCGCCTTGGCGTCGAGCAGTTGGCGCATGACGTCGAGGCTGCCGCGGTCGGCCGCCAGATGCAGCGCGGTGTTGCCGAGCTTGTCGCGGACATCGGTATGAGCCGAATGGTCGAGCAGGATCTTGGTGATCAGCGTGTTGTTGTTGATCGCGGCGTACATCAACGCGGTGTAGCCGGTGTAATCGGGCTGATCGGGATCGAAGCCCTGGCCGATATACCACAGCACCGAGCCGGCATTGTTGGCGGCGGACGACTGGGCGGTGTTGTTCGGCCGGTCGGTGTTGAAGCCGCCAAGCGGAATGGTCGGGCCGGCATCGATGGCGGTGTTGCTGAAGGGGGTGGCGCTGCTGCTTTGCGCCCGCGCCGCGGACGTGGCGAAGGCAGCGGCCGCGAGAAAAGCGGCGGCCAAAAGCGCGGTGCGGCAGTGGCTCATTCCGGCGTCCCTTTCCTCTGACGCGGAGTTTGCGTCTGCCCGGAACGGGTTTCAAGTTAAACCCGGAAAAGCGCGGCGCGCGCGGCCCCAAGCCCCCCGCTATCCCGCGGAACAACAGGCGGTGTAGGCTTAAGGCGCGATGGAGATCGATCTTTCCCCGCTCGATTTGCCCGAATTCGCCGCCGGCGCGGTCTGGCTCGTGGGCGCCGGGCCGGGCGCGGCCGGCCTGTTGTCGCTGTTGGCGCTCTATGCGCTGAAACAGGCGGACGACATCGTCTATGACGCGCTGGTGGACAAGCGCATCCTCGAACTGGCGCGGCCCGGATGCGGCCTTCATTACGCCGGCAAGCGCGGCGGCAAGCCCTCGCCGCAACAGCCCGACATATCCAACCGGCTGATCGAACTGGCGCGCCAGGGCAAGCGCGTGCTGCGCTTGAAGGGCGGCGACCCGTTCGTCTTCGGCCGCGGCGGCGAGGAGGCGCAGGCGCTCGAGGCTGCGGGCATTTCCTATCGCGTCGTGCCGGGCATCACCGCCGGCGTCGCGGCCTTGGCCGCAGCCGGGATTCCGCTCACCCACCGCGACACCAACTCGGCGGTCACTTTCGTGACGGCATACACGAGCGGCGGCGGCTTGCCGGAGGATGTCGACTGGGCGGCGCTGGCCAAGGGATCGCCCCTGTTGGTGATCTACATGGCGTTGCAGAATCTGGACAAGATCGCGCATCGGCTGATCGCGGCCGGCCGCCCGCGCGACGAGCCGGTGGTGATCGTGAGCCGGGCGACGCTGCCGGGACAGCGCGTGGTCGAAACGACACTCGAAAACGCCGCGGCCGACGCCAAGCGGGCGGGGATCGAGGCGCCGGCGGTGGCCGCGGTGGGTCGGACGGTGCGGCTCAAGCGCGCAGGGTTATGACAGCGGACGGCTGAGGATATAGACTCCGCCCCATGTCGCGCGTGACCCGCCGGGGCCTGTTCGCCTTCATCGCATTGCTCGTCCTGTTGCTGGCGGGCTTCGCCTACGAGAGCGGCTGGTTCGGCGGCGGCGAATCCGACAACGCGGCCGCCCTGCCCATCGGCGGCCCGTTTTCGCTGGTCGATCAGAACGGCGTCACGCGCCAGGATACGGATTTCCGCGGCAAGCTGATGCTGGTCTATTTCGGCTACACCTATTGTCCCGATATCTGCCCAGCGACGCTCCTGGCCATGAGCCAGGCGATCGACAAGCTGGGGCCCGAGGGCGACCAGGTCCAGCCGATCTTCATCACCGTCGATCCCGAACGCGACACGCAGGCGCAGATGAAACTCTACGCCGCGAATTTCCATCCGCGGCTTTTGGCCCTGACCGGCAACGACAAGCAGGTGGCGGCGGCCGAGAAGGATTATCGCGTCTACGCCAAGAAGGTGACCGAAGCGAGCAAGGCGGATTACCTGATGGACCACTCCTCCTTCATCTATCTCATGGACCGCAACGGCAAGCTGGCCGCGTTGATCTCGCCCGGGGTCGACCCCGACGCCATGGCCGCGGCGATACGGCGTCACCTGTGAGCGCGCTGCCGCAAAGCATCGCGCTCGGCCAGGCCGAGATGAAGCTGATCGTGTCGCGCCATCCGCGCGCGCGGCGCTTCGTGCTGCGGCTCGACGAGCGCGGCGAGGCGGTGGAGCTGGTGCTGCCGCGCTGGGGGTCGCTGCGCGAAGCCGGGCGATTTTTGGAGCAGCACCGCGGCTGGCTCGAACAGCGGCTTAGGGATCTGCCGCCGCGCGTGGCCTTTGCCGACGGAGCCGAGATTCCGCTGCTGGGCACGCCGCACCGCATCCGTCACCGCCCGGCGGCGCGCGGGCGCGGATCCGCCTGGATCGAAGGCGGCGAGATCCACGTCGCCGGCGAGGCCGCGCATCTGCCGCGCCGGCTCAAGGATTTCCTGCGCGACTATGCCCGCCGCGAGCTGGCGGCGCGGGCGCACGGCCTGGCCGAGCGCATCGGCCGCAAGGTCGCGGGGATTCGCCTGAGCGACGGCAAGAGCCGCTGGGGCAGCTGCTCGGCCAAGGGCGATCTGGCGTTTTCCTGGCGGCTGATCCTGGCGCCCGAGGAGGTGCTGCACTATGTCGTGGCGCATGAGGTGGCCCATCTGGCGGAAATGAACCACGGGCCGCGCTTCTGGAAGCTGGTGGAACTGCTAGCGCCGGGTCACGCGGGCGGGCGGGCGTGGCTTCGCCGCAACCGGGCGCGGCTGCTGCGCTTCGGCTGAGCGCATGAGATAAAGCAACAGGCCGAGCGACGGCAGGCAGGCCAGGGTCGAGGTCACGAAAAACGCCGTCCAGCCGAGGCGGTCGGCGAGAAAGCCGCCGCCCGAAGCCAGCACCGTGCGCGAGGTGGCGGCGAGCGCCGACAGCAGCGCGTATTGCGTGGCGGTGAAGGCGGGGTGGCAGAGCCGCGAGAGATAAGCGACGAACGCCGCCGAGGCCATGCCGCCGGTGACGTTCTCGGCGGCGATGGTCATTGCCAGCACCGCCGGATCGGGCCCGGCCCAATACTGCACGACATACATGAGGTTCGACAGCATCTGCAGCACGCCGCAGGCCAAAAGCGCGCCCATCAGCCCCAGGCGATAGACCGCGACGCCGCCCAGAAAGATGCCGGCGACGCTGGCGAATGTCCCGAACAGCTTGGCGACATTGGCGATCTCGATCTTGGTGAAACCGAGCGCGATGTAGAACGGGTTGGACATGATGCCGGCGAGCGCGTCGCCGAATTTGTAAAGCACGACGAAGACCAGGATCAAAAGCCAACCCCGGCGCGAAGCGAATTCGGCGAACGGCGCCGCGACCGCGCGCTCGAACCAGTTCTCCTGCTTGGGCGGGGGAACGAGCCTGGGCTCGCGCGTCATCAGCACGGTGGCTATGCCGACCAGCATCAAGGCCGCCATGCCGGCATAGGACCAGAACCAGCCGAAATAGGATGCCAGATAGAGCGCGCCCGCGCCCGAGGCGATCATGCCGATGCGGTATCCCACCTGGGTCACCGCCGCGCCCGCGCCCTGTTCGCGCTCGCCCAGAAGCTCGACGCGATAGGCGTCGATGACGATGTCCTGGCTGGCCGAGAAAAACGCCACCGCCGCCGCGGTGAACGCCACGCGCCAGGGATCGGCCGCGGGATCGCACAGCGCCATGGCGAGGAGCGCCAGCGCCAGCGCCGCCTGGATCACCACCGCCCAGGAGCGCCGCCGCCCCAGGCGTCGCGTCAGAAACGGGATCGCGACGCGGTCCATCACCGGCGACCACAGGAATTTGAGGTTGTAGGCCAGGCCCACCTGGGCGAACAGGCCGATGGAGGTGAGCGTGATGCCCGACTCTTTAAGCCAGATCGCCAGCGTCGCGCCGGTCAGGGCCAGGGGCAGGCCGCTCGAGAAGCCCATCAGCAGAATCGCCAGCATGCGCCGGTCGGCATAGACCCGGAGCGATGCGAGCCAGGACGTCATGGGTGTCGAGCCGGCGGCGCGGCCACGACCGCGTTACGGTTTCTTCTTGTCGGCGTCGGCCGCCACCTGCATACGGACGATCTTGTCGGGATTGGTCACCATGCCGCTGCCGGACGCGCCCGGCTTGATCGCGTCGATGAATTCCATGCCCGAAGTCACCTGGCCGAAGATGGTGTATTGGCCATCGAGCCCCGGCTGCGGCGCGAAGCAGATGAAGAACTGGCTGTCGCCGCTGTTCGGGTCCGAGGAGCGCGCCATGCCGACGGTGCCGCGCACGAAATGCGCCTGGCTGAACTCGGCCGGAACGTTCTGGCCGGAGCCGCCGGTGCCGGTGCCGGTGGGATCGCCGGTCTGCGCCATGAAACCGGAGATGACGCGGTGGAAGACGATGCCGTCGTAGAAGCCCCGCCGCACCAGCGTCTTGATATGCGCCACCGTCTTGGGCGCGAGATCGGGCCGGAGTTCGATGACGACGCGGCCCTTGGGCACGTCGAGGTAAAGCGTGTTTTCGGGATCGGCTGCGCGCACGGGACCTCCGAGTGAAAGGAGAAGGAATGCCACCAGCGCGGCGAGCGAAAGGGATCTGATCATGACGCGCTCATCCGGTTGCCGTGGGAACGATGTCGGTCGAAACGGACGCGACCTTAACGCAAGGCGGCGGCGAAGGAAAGCTGGGTTTGGGAATCAGAACCACACGAAGCCGCTGAAAAGCATGTCGATGGTCTTGCCGTCGGCCGACAGCGGCAGCACCAGCACCTCGCAATTCCAGATGTGCTGGTCGGTCATCTGCCGGTTGCGGTACCTGGCGACGGGCCCGCGCGTGGCCAGCGCCTCGGTGAAATGCTCCTCCACCAGCCGGCGGTAGTGCGCGTCGGGCAGGAGATCGAGGCTCTTGCCGGTAAGGTCGAAGCCCATGCCTTGCGCCACGTTGGTGGCATGGATGCGGAAACGGAAGCGCGGCGGATCGCCGGCCACCTCGATGAGCGAGAGATTGCCGATGCAGTATTTGAGGTCGAGCACGTCGAAATCGGCGCGCGACGGCATCGCGCGGCCGCGCCTGCGCAACTCCCAATCGCGATGCAATTGCTGCAACATGGGCGTCTTGAGTTCGAGCAAGCCGGCCTCCGCCCCAGGAGGCGAATCTGCCGCTCTTTGGCTTAAATCCGAGTTAACCCCCACCCCGGGAGCGCCCGCCTGAACCACGGGTCTCAGCCGGCCTCGGCCTCGGCGGCGCGCTGGGCGCGTTTACGCTGATGCGGATCGAGGAAGCGCTTGCGCAAGCGGATCGATTTCGGCGTCACCTCGACCAGTTCGTCGTCGGCGATATAGGCGATCGCCTGCTCGAGGCCCATGAGGATGGGCGGCGTCAGGCGCACCGCCTCGTCCTTCGCCGTGGTGCGGATGTTGGTGAGCTGCTTGCCCTTCAGCGGGTTGACGTCGAGATCGTTGCCGCGCGAATGGCCGCCGACGATCATACCGGGATAGACCTCGGTGCCGGGGGTGATGAACATCGGCCCGCGCTCTTCGAGATTCCACAGCGCATAGGCGACCGCCGCGCCGGCGCCGTTCGCGATCAGCACGCCGTTGCGCCGCCCTTCGATCGGGCCTTTCCAGGGCGCATAGCCGTGGAACAGGCGGCTCATGATGCCGGTGCCGCGCGTGTCGGTCATGAACTCGCCCTGATAGCCGATCATGCCGCGCGTCGGCGCCAGGAAAGTGAGCCGCGTCTTGCCGCCGCCCGAGGGCCGCATGTCCCTGAGCTCACCTTTGCGCTGCGCCATTTTCTCGACCACGATGCCGGCGAAATCCTCGTCGACATCGACCTGCACCTCCTCGATCGGTTCGAGCTTCGCGCCCGAAGCGTCGGTCTTGACCAGCACCTGGGGGCGCGAGATCGAAAGCTCGAAGCCTTCGCGCCGCATGGTTTCTATGAGGACGCCGAGCTGCAATTCGCCGCGGCCCGCCACCTCGGTGGCGTCCTTTTGATCGCTCTCCTTGATGCGGATGGCGACGTTGCCTTCGGCCTCGCGCCGCAACCTTTCGACGATCAGCCGCGACGTGACCTTGCCGCCTTCGCGCCCGGCGAGCGGGCTGTCGTTGACCGAGAAGATCATCGCCAATGTCGGCGGATCGACCGGCATGGCGGGCAGCGCCTCGGTCACTTCTGGCGCGCACAGGGTGTCGGCGACGGTGGTGTTGGCCAATCCGGCGATGGCGATGATGTCGCCCGCCTGGGCTTCCTCGATCGGCCGGCGCTCAAGCCCGCGGAAGGCCAGGAGCTTGGTGAGCCGCGCCTCTTCGATGACGGTGCCGTCGGGCGAGAGCGCCTTCAAGGGCATGTTGAGCCGCGCCGTGCCCTTGTGGATGCGTCCGGTGAGGACGCGGCCGACATAGGAATCGTATTCGAGCGTGGTCGCCAGCATGGCGAAAGGCGCGTCCGGCTCGGAAGCGGGCGGACGGACGTGACGCAGGATCAGGTCGAACAGCGGCGTCAGATCCTTGCGCTCGTCGTCGGGATCGGCGACCGCCCAGCCGGCGCGGCCCGAGGCGTAGAGCGTGGGAAAATCGAGCTGCTCATCGGTCGCGTCAAGCACGGCGAACAGATCGAAAATCTCGTTATGCACGGCATGCGCCCGCGCGTCGGGACGGTCCACCTTGTTGATGACGACGATCGGCCGCAGGCCCTGGCGCAACGCCTTGCCGACCACGAACTTGGTCTGCGGCATCGGCCCTTCGGCGGCGTCCACCAACACCAGAACGCCGTCGACCATCGAGAGAATGCGCTCGACCTCGCCGCCGAAATCGGCATGGCCAGGCGTGTCGACGATGTTGATGCGCGTACCCTTCCAATCGACCGAGGTGCATTTGGCCAGGATGGTGATGCCGCGCTCGCGTTCGAGATCGTTCGAATCGAGTGCGCGTTCCATCACCTGCTGGTTGGCGCGGAAGGACCCGCTCTGCCGGAGCAGCTGGTCGACCAATGTCGTTTTCCCATGGTCGACATGGGCGATGATGGCGATGTTGCGGATGTCCATTTGAACCTGAAATATGGCCCCTCGGGGGCCGTTATATAAGACCCGCGCTTACGGCCAGGGTCTTGAGCGAGGTTTCGGGGCGGGCGCCGAAATGGCCGATAACCTCGCCGGCGCACAGGCTGCCCAATTTGCCGCAGGTTTCGAGATCGCTGCCGTGGGTCAGCCCGTAGAGAAACCCGGCGGCGTAAAGATCGCCGGCCCCGGTCGAATCGACCACGCGCGCGACCGCCGCCGGCGCCACGTGCAGCATCGCTTTCGCCGTCACGATGCTGGAGCCGCGCTCGCTGCGCGTCAGCACCGCGATCTCGCAATGGCCGCGCACCGCCTCGGCCGCCAGTTCGAAATGCTCGGTCTGGTAGAGCGAGCAGATCTCGCGCTCGTTGGCGAACAGCACGTCGACATGCTGGTCGACGAGGTCGAGGAAATCGGCGCGGTGGCGCCCGACGCAAAAGGGATCGGAGAGCGACAGCGCCACCTTGCGGCCCGATTTGTGCGCGAGTTCGGCCGCCTTGCGGAAGGCCTCCATGGCGCGCGGCGGATCGAACAGATAGCCCTCGAGATATGTCACCTGCGCCGCGGATATGAGATCGGCGTCGATATCCTCGGGCCCCAGCTCGACGCAGGCGCCGAGGAAGGTGTTCATCGTGCGTTGCGCGTCGGGCGTGACCAGGATGAGACAGCGGGCGGTGGGCGGGCCGCTGGTCAAGGGCGGCGTGTTGAATGCGACGCCGATCGATTTGAGGTCGTGGGCGAAGATCGCGCCCAGTTCGTCGTCGCGCAGCTTGCCGACATAGGCGCCACTTCCGCCGAGCGAGGCCAAGCCGGCGATGGTGTTGGCGGCCGAGCCGCCCGAAGCCTCGATCCCCTCGCCCATTTCGGCGTAAAGCGCCTCGGCCCGGGCGGCGTCGACCAGCGCCATGGTGCCTTTGGCGAGGCCCTGGCGCTTGAGGAAGGCGTCGTCCGCCTTGGCCAGCACGTCGACAATGGCGTTGCCGATGCCGACGACATCGAAGGAAGGGGCGGCCATGAAAAGGGTTCCGGGGGTGGGTGGGGCGAAAGGCGGGCGGAGTATAAGGAACGCCGGGCTTGCCGCAAGCCCGCGCGGCCAGGGCCGGGCGCGTTCCCGATTTCTCTTTGCCTACGGGGACTTAGAGGCTATGTTTAAGCGGGAAGAGCGGCAAGACTCTTCAAGGGAGAGGCGATCCAGGTTCCGGCGGTTTGGGGCGCGGCCTGCGGCTTTGCGTCCCGTCATTGGTGCTTGGCGAACCCCGCCCGGTCGTCGCGTTTCAGGACGGGCCAGGGCATGAACGAGACAGCGGATAAGGTTGCTTCCGGCGCCGCGCGGCGCCCGGGGGTTCTGCTGTCCCTCGCCTTGTCACTCGCCCTCACCCTCGCCGCCTGCGCCCATGACGACGGCGCCGGCCTAGCGACCGCTTCGGGATCGGCGCCGTTGCGCGCGCTTACCGGACTTGCGCCATACCAGGTGGCGGCGCTTTACGGCCAGCCCGATTTCCGCCGCACCGACCCGCCGGCCGAGGTGTGGCAATATCGCAGCGCCGATTGCGTGCTCGATCTTTTCTTCTACAGCGGCGACGGCGGCGAGCGGCTGGTCTTCGCCCAGAGCCGGCCGCGCAGCCCGCAACAGGACGTATCCGCCGGACGTTGCTTCGACGGCGCCTCGGCCTTGCGGGCGCACATCCAACAGACCAAGCTCTAATTCCGCGCGCCCGGCGCGGGACCGGCAAGGGGGGCTGTCCCGCATGGGCGCGT
>Ga0209006_10000526_pt1 | contig 35879 bp, 30 predicted proteins | sample JacPin_JW_Ref_O2_FD_188567 | JGI IMG/M metagenome (GOLD analysis project Ga0209006, IMG submission 188567) | Forest soil microbial communities from Algoma, Ontario, Canada - Jack Pine, Ontario site 1_JW_Ref_O2 (SPAdes) (version 2) | ecosystem: Environmental > Terrestrial > Soil > Boreal... | reverse complement strand
CCCGGACTTCGCCTTAAGTACGGCGGGCGGTAACGTGAGCGTGCTCGCTCCATGGTCGAGCTATGTCGTTCAAGATCGCGAGCTGATCTCAGGTCAGAACCCGTTCTCGGATCAAGCCCTTCTGAAACTTCTGATACCGGCGCTCAACGAGAGAAGAAGCAAGGCGGCTGGCGCATCCTGAGTTTGTTGCGTGCAAAGATTTTTCACGGTCGATCAGCTCTTGATGGTGTCTAGCCCCGCGAGTGCGGTGATGATGAAAAGTGAGAACGGTCGAGTTTGGAGGCGCATGGGGGTTGAACGATGTCTGAATGGAGCAACGAGGTTCGTGCGCGAAATGTTTCGACGAGATAACTGAAGGTGGTGCAAATCACTGAGACGTGGACGAACTAGTCGATGTCTCTCACCAACTTCCCTTCTCACGGCAACTGCAAATCCAACGCGTACGCCTCTTCGTTGCTGATGTCTCTCACCAGCAGCGGCGAGCCGTCCGCGGCCATCCCCGTCCACGGCCCAAAGGACCCGTAATATCTCCGCACCTCCACCGTGCTCGCGACTGTTTCCAGTTTCAAATCCGACACGCGAACCCGGTAGAACGCCGCCTGCGGCGTATCAAATGTATCGAACAACACGCTCTTCCCATCCGGCATCCACTCCATGAATCCGATCAACCCTTTGTCCTTCGCGAGTGTCGTCCACTTCTGCCGCGCAAAGTCGTACACCAACAAATCGTCGTAGCTGTGGTGCGTCGCCAGAATGGATCGCCCATCCGCCGACCACCTCGGGCAGCAGATGTCCTCGGACCCCGGAAGCTGTTCCGTCTTCCGCGTTGCGAGATCCAGAATCTGGATCGACACCACGTCCTTGCCGCCAACCGTGCGTATCTGTCCAAACGCGATCTTCTTTCCATCTGCCGACCAGCTCGGATCCAAATCGGAAAGCGCGCCGTTGGTAACCTGCTCTGCCGGCCCTCCGGCCGACGGAATCAAGAAAATGTTCCACGGCTTCCCCGGCCGGTTGCCGCTGAACGCGATGCGGCTCCCGTCAGGCGACCAGTGCGGCAAAGACACGCGGAGCGATGGCCCCGTCAACTGCGCCGCATTGCTGCCGTCGGCTTTCGCGCGCCAGAGTGTCCCCTCTGGATACCGCACATAGACCACCGACTGCGCATCCCGCGAAGGCTCGACATCGCCCGCCGAAATCCCGCCCAGAAAAGGTACGTAATGCCCCGAGACTCCGTCGTAGCGCACCAACTCCGCGCGTGGCTCTGCCGACGTCACGACCAACTTCTTTCCATCCAGAGTCGGCGCGCCCATGAAGAAGTTTGGCGGCCCGGTGGTGAGCTGCAGCGGCCGCGGATGAACGTTCCAAAAACGCGGATGCTCCGGCAGCATCCAGATCTTACTGGCGCCGTCGCGGATCGTCTGAAACAGGAAATAGTGGCCGTCGGGAGTCCATTCGCCGCAGCACTTCTCTTCAAACTCGGTCAGGTCCCGCAGAATCTCGTGCGCGTTGCTTCCATCTGCGTGCGCTTCCCACAATCTGTGGTCGGCGTTGATCTTACTTCCCACTGTGAAGCGTATCTTCGAGCCATTCGGCGAAAACCGTATGTTGTCCACCGGCCCTGGAGCCGAAAACAATTTGCGTTGGTGCGAGCCGTCCCCATCCACTTCGTAGACGTCCTGATCCGTCATGTAAAGGATATTTCCGTCGGGCGTCCACGACGCGTCGCCGGCCATGATGTCGCCGACATCGCGGATCGAGCCACTCGCCAACTCCATCACCCGCAACCGAGCACCGTGGCCTTTGAGGTTCGGACTGAGGACCAGCAACTTGCCGCCGTCACGCGAGATATCCGCCAGGTACAACCCGTTGTTCGAGGCGTCGAGCACTTTGGGCAATCCGCCCGCGAGAGGTACCTGCACCAGAGTCACGCGATCCGACAGCTGCTCGTTGAAATAAACGTAGCCGCCATACGCTTTCAGATTGCCCTTGCTCAGTCCATCGAAGGTGAGCTGCGTGGAGTCCGTGATGCGCGGCATCGGCTGAGGCGACCGCAGCGCCACGGCCGAGCCACCCAGTACTGCGGCGAGCGCCAGTCCACCGAACATCGTTCCGAATCGGTGGCGCCGCGCCGCTGAAGTCAGAGTCGGAGCAACTTCCGGTGTCGGGGTCGCTGCGCCGACACTCACCGCTTTGGGCTCGCCTCCATTAGGCAGAACCTGCACTGGAGCGAGAAATCGGTAGCCGCGTCGCGGGATCGTCTCGATGAACACTGGTACATCCGCCGAGTCGCCGAGCGCTTCCCTCAATCGTTTGATTGCCGTGTTCAGGCTGGTGTCGAAGTCCACGAATGTGTCCGCGGGCCACAGCGCGCCTTGCAGTTCTTCGCGCGTCACAAGAACTCCCGCGGTCTCCAGCAGTTTGCGCAGCACCACAAACGGCTGCTCCTGGAGTCGCAACTTCACGCCGTTGCGGCGCAGCTCCGCCGATCGCGTATCCAGTTCAAACGTGCCAAACCGATACCGCACCGAGATCCCCGACACACCGTGCAGGTTTGCTGACATGGCTGACTCCGATGTCGGTATAGACGTTGGAGACGCCCGAAATGTTTAAGAAGCGCATGTCAGAAGTCGGCGTAACTGCTCATTTATCTGTGATTTGCCATGTCAGAAGTGTTCCAGACCGCCGTCAGACCGCAACCATGGTGATGCATTTGTGCCTGACCCACCTTCGCGGGCATGGGCACGCGGAGGATTCGGGCGATCGTTGTTGCAGCCTTGCTTTTGTTGGCTGCAACGCTCGCGGACGCCAAGACCAAGGGCAGGCTCGACACCAACGCGTTGTCCATGAACGTGGTGGGTGGCTACCTCATCGTGGTCCAAGGCAGCATCGGCGACCGGCATACCCTGAACTTTCTGCTCGATACGGGTGCTACGACCAGCGCCATCGACCGCTCCCTCGCCGAGCGACTCAATTTGCCGACTCGCGGGAGCCAAATGGTCAGCTTCGACAAGACCGTGCAAGTCCAATGGTGCATCCTGCCCGAATTGGTCTATGGCCCGGAGCGCGTAACCAATATAAAGGTCGTTGTCCAGGATTTGCGTTATCTGCGCACCAGCGGCGCTGTCGTGGATGGAGTCATCGGCTGGGATCTCCTCCGGCGGCACAGCTTCCAACTCGACTTCGCCAACAAGCGAGTCGTGTTCGGCGCGGTCGCCAACACCAAAGGGCACTCAGTTCCATTTCGGGAAAGCTCGTTGTTCCTAACGGTCCCCATCGATCTCGATGGTCGCGAACTGTGGATGATCGCCGACACCGGCATGCTCGGGGCCATGTTCTACGAACCGCAACTCGAAGCTACCCCTTACCAGCGCCAAGCGTTCGTCTCCGGCGGCAGTGTCGGCGGCACCGTCGAATCTCAAATCATCCTGCTCCCTCAACTCCGCATCGCTTCCCAGGATCTTGACCGCCAAGTCTATGTCGTTCGCGCGCCAAATTCCGCCCTTCTCAACGGCATTGCCGGCTACCTCGGCATCGCCTCCCTCAAAGCCAAGAGGGTCGCCTTCGATCTCGACCGCGGCCTGCTCTCTTGGCAGTAGAGCTTTTCTTAGCGACCGACAGCAGTGATCGATCATCGAAGTCGCGTTCGACCTTCCGTCGTCGCTTGCGCGACCAAACAGAACCAGAATCGATGGCGCCGATGCCACGAGTGGTCGATACGTTGGTCCAATAGACTCGTCGTCGCGTCTCTGGCTCAATCAGGCCTAACACCGAATCCAAGAAACGATTAGCGCTGCAATCCTTAAGGAGATCACGCACATGACCGCCTCCACCGCGTTGAATACGCTTACGTGCAACGTCTTCACGGCACCGGGAAAGACGATGGTCGGCGAGCGGCCGAGGCCTTTCGGTGAACCGCTCGGCTTTGACCCGATCACGTCGACCTTGATCTTCGGCGAGTACGACGCGGTGCTGGTGGACGCAATGATGACGGTGGCTGAAGCCGAAGCTCTTGCGGATTGGGTCGCTCTGCACAACCGCAACTTGGAAACCATCTATATTACGCACGCCCATTTCGACCACTTCTACGGACTCGGCATTCTGCTCGAGCGTTTCCCGGGCGCACGGGCGATAGCAACGCCCAAGGCGCTGAACGCTATGCAATCGTCTTTCACTCCTCCCATCGAGCGATTGGCCCGCCGATGCTTTCCTGGGCAAATACCCACGAAGTTGGTTCCCCCCAAGCCCTATGAGCGCGACACGTTCACGCTCGAAGGCCAAGAATTGCGCATCATCGATCAGGGTCACACCGACAGTGCCGATACGACTTCACTCCACGTTCCTTCGATCGGACTCATCGTCGCCGGCGACGTTGTGTACAACCAATGCCACATGTACGTCGGCGACACGACGCCCGAGAGCCGAAAAGACTGGATCGCGGCGCTAGACCGTTTAGCCGCGCTGAATCCGACAACTGTTGTCGCCGGTCACAAGAAGCCTGGCGCGCCTGATTCTCCCTCTGCGATCCAAGACACGAAGCGTTACCTGCAGGACTACGATCGGTTGCAGAAAGCCGCGAAATCGGACAAGGAGCTGTTCGATCAGATGACGGAGCTGTATCCGCATTGGGTCGCCAACCAGTCGTGGCTCATGTTCGGATTCCCTACCGGCTGATGTGAACGCTCGCTCGCTAATAGCGGCGGTCAACAGAAGAACTGGAATAAGAAGGTGAGGCGGCTACGGATTGGGTGTGTCTGAATTCGTGGTGGAGTAACCCGCGCGGGTCGTCGCGCTGTAGAACGAGCCCGCAGTCACCTTCAGAGAGTGAAATTTTGAGGAAGCTTTGTTGCCGATAGGAGCGTACACGAGCGTGTAGTCATGGCGCGCCTGCTCCGTCATGCGCGTTAACGTGAGTTCCGCGATGTAAGTTGAAGTGGCATAAAAAATTCCGCCCCCCGTTTTCGAAGAGTAGTCCGTCAAATTGACAAATTTTCGTTTCGATTTACCAGAGCCTGGAACGAGAGCGTAGAGCGAGATGTTGTCCTGAAGAAGGAGATCCCGAACCGCTTCGTGCGAATGGTGATTCAGCTTCGGTTCGTTCGCATCATCCGTGAACATCAAAATCATTCTGCGACGGTCCCGAGGCCGCTGCCCAAGTAGCTCGGCTGACGAGTAAAGCGCATCATCGATCGCTTTACTGGGCCGGGAACCGGCATAGACTGGGGCAGAAATTGGTGGCGGCCCGGCGGTCGTGGATCGGTCGGTAATCACCGGATCGGGGACGTACGGAGTAGAAGGTATCGCACCCGATTGAGCGGACTTCAGATCGGCCATCAATTTTGTCGAGTCGTTGGTGAAGCGGTCTCCAGGATAAAAGAGCATGTCGAAGCGGCAGATCATCGCCTCGTCCTGATCGGCGATGTCTCCGATGACGGAACGCACGCTTCGCGCCAGTTGGTTTCCTCCTTTCCATTTCATATCGTCATCAACGAGGATCAATAGCGAAAGAGGAAGGCTCTCATCGGTGAAGGACAGAATTCTTTGCTCGACTCCGTCATCGAAAACATGGAAGTCGTCCTCGAGTAAGCCGTCTACAAATTTCCCATGATCGTCCTTCACCGTGACGCTCAGAACGACGAGATTGGACTCGACCCTGATCTTCTGTTGCAGTTCCCGCGTTTGCCGGGATTCCTGCGAGAGAGCGCTACAACAGACCAGCGTTGTAATCACAAGGGTCGAGACGGTTTTCTTCCAGGTCATGGATTCACGAGAAACCCGACTAGCTCGCGAATGAGACGCGCGAAATGCAGCGGAGGTTGTGCCTGAGCCGACGACTTAAACCGGATTTAGGCTGGCGTCGTCACTTGTGAACTATTCGTATCGCAGCGCGACCATGGGGTCCACGCGTGACGCGCGCAACGCCGGCAGATAGCAGGCCAAGAGCGAAACTGCCGCCATCACCGCCGTGGCGGTGAGGAACACGAGCGGATCCACTCCACTCACTTTGTAGAGCGTGCTGGCGAGAAGCTTGCCGACGAGTAGAGACAGCGCGAGCCCTGCAACAACTCCCGCGGACGTAATCACCAATCCCTCGCGCAAAATCATCCGCTGAGCGTCGCCGGGTTTCGCTCCGAGCGCCAGTCGAATTCCGATCTCGCGTGTGCGCCGCGCGACCGTGTAAGCCCGCAGCCCGTACAAGCCGACCATCGCAAGCGCCAGCGCTACGGATCCGAAGATCGTAAACATGCGGGCCGCCGTGTGCACGACCCACAAATCAAAACTCGCCTCCAAATGCGTGCGCATTGTTCTCAACTCGATCACCGGCAGCCGGCTGTCGACGGCGCTGACTTCGCCGCGTAGCGTCTCCAGAAAATTCGCGCCTTGCGCCGTAGTCTTCAAATGGATCGTCATATCCGCCTGATATTCCTGGCCAAAAGGCACGTAAACGTGGGGCTGCAATCCCTCGCCAAATACGTCCTCTTGCACGTTACCCACGATCCCAACGACCTCAGCATCGCGGCTCCCTTTGGACTCACCGTTTGCCAAGAGCCGGATGTGCTGGCCGACCGCGTTGCCTCCGGGCCACAAACGGTGGGCGGCCGATTGATCCAGAACAACCACCGCGTCCGCATTCGCATTGTCAATTTCGTTCCGGTGAAAAGCGCGCCCCTGCACCAGGGGGATGCCGATCGTCGTGAAATAGTCTTCGCCGACAAGATTGAATCGACACGACAATCCTTCGTTTTCCTTTGAGGTTGAGCCGCTCTCCGGCGCGTCGCTCGAACGCTGAATACTTTTGCCCAGGGAAACCATTCCGAACGGAACCGTGGCCGCCATGCTCGCCGATTCCACGCCAGGAACCGCGCGAACCCGGTCAAGAACGGCGCGGAAGATCTGCCGCCCATGCGCCTCGTCATATCCGACCAAGCTCGGATCCACTTCAATCAGCGTGGAATTCTCGATGCGAAAGCCCGGCTCGACTCCCTGTGTTGCCTGCGCACTGCGGATGAACAATCCCGCCACCGTGAGCAGCGTCAACGAGAGGCCGATTTGCCCGATCACCAACAAGTTGCGTGGCGAAAACCTTGCCCAGCCGATGCCAACCTTCTCTTGAGTTTCACCGCTCTTCAGGGAAGTCACGATGCTCGCTTTGGAAGCGCTGCGCGCGGGTCCGAGGCTAAAGATGATCGCGCTGAGCACGCAGAATCCCGTGGTGGCCAGCAACACGCGGAAGTCCGGCGCTGCGTTGTATACGAGCTCGACTGGCGCGAGCCGCGCCATCGATTGCATCAACACCGAGCTACCGACAGCAGCCAGCGCGAGCCCGGCCGCTCCGCCGATGAACGCGAGGATCAGCCCTTCGATTAACAATTGCTGCAGGATGCTTCCGCGCCTTGCGCCAAGCGATTGCCGGATCGCGATTTCTTTGCGGCGCGCCGCCCCTCGCACCAACATCATGTTGGCTACGTTCAGCGAAGCGATCAGGAGCACGACGCCGGCCATCGAAATTACCAGGATCGCCGGAAACGCCCCCTCATTGCCGCGTGGAGGGTTCGTCGACACGCTGTTGCGCGAGAGCGTGTGAACGATGAAAGTCTGGTCTTTGTTTTCTCCCGGATATGCCTTGGCCATGCGGTCCGCGACCACCGCGAGCGATGCATTGGCGGCTTGTTGCGTCATGCCTTCCCGCAACCGTCCGATGACGATCAACGCATTGTTACTGCGCAATGCGAGCTGCTTCCCGTGCCCGTCGAAATCGTTGACCATCGATTCATACATGCCCATCGGCAGGTAATTTTCAGGGCTGATCATCGCGTTCGTTCCCGTGAAACCCTTCGCGCTGATTCCCACAATCGTAAAAATGCGGCCATTGATCTGCCGCGTTTTGCCGAGCAAATCCGGATCGGCTCCGCCCTTCCGCCAGCTTGAATAGCTGACGATCAGGCTGGGTATCGCGCTGCCAGGTTGTTCTTCTTCGGGAGTGAAGGTTCGGCCGCGAAATAACGGTACACCGAGCGTTTCGAAATAATTTGAGGTCACGATGTCCGAAAATGCCCGGCGCGTCGTGTCGCCTTCCTTGATTCCCACGAGCGCGAGGTTGTGCGCCGCCAGGCTGCTGAACACGCCATTGTCAGCGCGCAAGTCTGCGTAGTTTGGATAGGAGAACGCGCGGTACGAATCCGGCTTCTGTGTGTCCCGGCTGAAACAGCCAACAATCTGATCGGCCCTTTGAATCACCAACGGCTTCAGCAGCAGCGCGTCGACGATGCTGAACATCGCCGTACTCCCGCCAATCCCCAACGCCAGCACCACCACCGCCGCCAGCGAGAACCCCGGCTGTTTGAACAACATACGGACGCCGTAGCGAATGTCTTGAATCAGATTTCTCAAGGACCCTCCAAGCTGTGAAAGGATACGAGCCAGCCACCGAAAAAGTTGCGCCAAACTTGTCGGCAGTTTAGCCAGGTCTGCTTTTTGCGCTTCTCTCGACCTGAGGGACAGCCTCGCCGGATAGTCAACACCTCGACCTGAGCCGATCTCTCCGTTAAAATTTTCTCCTCATGGCCAAATGCTTTATCGCCGTATTCGATCTCGGCGGCGTCTTAATTGATTGGGACCCGCGATATTTGTATCGCAAACTTTTCGATGGCGATGCGGTAGCGATGGAGGAGTTTCTCGCCACGGTGTGTACGCAATCCTGGAACGAACAGCAGGACGCGGGTCGCCCGTTTGCCGACGCCAGCGCGTTACTGAAGCGAGTTCACCCGCATAAGGCGCAGTTGATCGATGCTTGGTTTCTACGATATGACGAGACCCTCGGAGGGCCGATTTCGGGTACTGTTGACGTTCTCGCGGAGCTAAATTCTCGCGGAGTTCCTTTGTATGCGCTCAGCAACTGGTCCGCTGAGACCTTCCCCGTCGCACTGCAGCGGTTCGAGTTTTTGAAGCGGTTCCGGGGAATTATGCTTTCCGGCGACGTGAAGCTGCTGAAACCTGATCCACGCATCTTCAAGCTTTTCCTGGAGACTTTTGCGATCGACCCTGCCTCAACTGTTTACATCGATGATCGCGAACCCAACGTAGACGCAGCGACGGCCTGCGGTATGCACGGCATCACATTTACAGACGCAGCCACACTTCGAACCGAATTGACGCGTCTCGGGCTGCTCTACTAGCGCATTGTCGCTTGAAGTAGATCAGGCGAACCCCGCCACATCTCCAGTAACTAGTGCCGAAAACTGATTCCTAGTGTCGCTGGCCGGGGACGTAGGTCACTTCCTTAATCCACTCTGCGTCGGAAGGCCCATTGGCAAGCAAGGCTTTCTTGTATCCGTCGGACCCCATTTCCGGACAATCCAGAACGGCATGCCAGAATTCCGCCGGCGGATCGTATCTATGCGCGTCGATGTAGTGCGCAATCATCGACGGGGCAACGAAGATGTAGTCCTGGCCAGGGACAAAGAGATTTGAGAACCCGAAGCGAATCTCTATCCCAAATCGCTCCAGGATCTGACGCGGTAGCTCAGGCTGGGTCTGCGGCTGTAGCTTTGGCTCTGGCTTGAATGCAGTTCGGATCGAGGAGAAAAGGCCGCGGGGTTTCTCTTTTGCGGGAATCTGGATTTTTGGGACGCAGAACTCGCAGTCGTGCGTTCCCATGAAACATTCGGGCTCCCAAGGATCCATCAGAAGCAGCAATAGCTTCCGAAAGTTTTCGTCTGACAATTCGGTCTGTCGTCGCGGATACGCGCGGCCCTGGGCAAGCCATCCAACGGCCTTGAGCTTTTCAGTAGAGCAAATATGATCGAAATAGCCGCAATTCGCCAAGTCTGCAAAATACGCCATGGCTCCAGAGAATATCTCAAACCCGGCGAGCCGCAAGCTGTGACCGACTTACGCTGTAGCCGAACGACTGGAGTCAGGAATCTGCCAGGGAAATTTGACGACAAATTCGACGACCGGCAGTAGGTGATGCATCGCCCGCTTCAACTACCACTGACGCTAACGTGTGCGCCTTCTGAATCGACAAACTGCGCCAGCATCCCGCCAAAATCCTGTTTAGCGGGAGCCATGGGAAATTGAACTCCCTTGCCCGTCATTTCCGTATAAAACTGCTGAAGGTTGGGCACACCGAAGCCCATCTCCAGTTTGCCGGCGGGATTTTTCTGCGATGCAGGATGAAGCCCGAGCGTAATTTCCCCCGTAGCAAACTCGCTCCAGCCTGGCGACTGAAACTTGAGTGGCAAGCCGACCACGTCCCTATAAAACGTTACCGCGCGATCCATATCTGTAACGAACTCGATGATGTGACTGAGCTTCGCTGTCATGAAATACCTCCGTTGCGGTGCTGCCGTCACGCCGGATTGTACTCCACGTTGTCAAGAGCGTTCGCCCTTGGGCTTGGCCTGAGCTCCCAGCGGTTCGCGGAAAGGATCGATCGGAATCGGTGCGTATTCGACGTCGATGATCTCGAGGGGCTCCGTCTTTCCTGGTGCTTGCAGATTCACGCTGTCGCCGGGGCTCGACTTCATCAGAGCAATGGCGAGAGGCGACCGATAACTGATGTAGCCGCGGTCGAGGTCGACCTCGTCGATGCCGACGATCGAGACGATGTGTTGGTGGCCGGAAGCGTCTTTATAGGTGACGGTGGCGCCGAAGAAAACGCGCGAAGCGGCTGATTCCGGCCGCCGAGCGGCGGGATCGACGACGATGGCAGCGTCGATTCGTTTGGTGAGAAAGCGAATGCGCGAATCGATCTGGTTTAGGCGTCGTTTGCCGTATTGGTAGTCGGCGTTTTCACTGCGGTCGCCGTTGCCCGCGGCCCACGCGACGACCTCCACCACCGCGGGGCGCTCGCGAGTCAGCAGGAACGAATGCTCGTCTTTCAGTCGCTGCAAGCCGGCGGGCGTGATGTAGTTTTTGAGTGGCGGACCGGGTTTGTCGGGTATCGGGCCTCGGAGCGGCCGCTTTTCTGGCGTTTGAAAATCTGACATGGGATTTTGTGTGCTTGTGGTTGACCCGATCGCGGAAAGTACGCGTCTCGCTCCCAACAATAATAGGTGAGAGCGTCTGAAGTTGCTATTCCGACCTCAGGGCGACGATGGGATCGACTCGCGTCGCCCTTCGCGCCGGGATCGCGCACGCGGCCAGAGCCACGACCGTCAAGACGCCCATCACGCTGAGCAGGACAAACGGATCGAGCGGGCGCACGCCGTAAATTTCGTTCGCCACCGCTTTTTGCAGCGACACCGCTCCGATTATTCCCAGCACCAAGCCGATTGCTACGAGCTTGAATCCTTCGCCCAGCACAAGACCGAGAATCGCGCCTCGCGTGCTTCCCAGCGCTACGCGAATGCCCATCTCGCGCGTTCGTTGCGCGACGACGTACGCGAGCACGCCGTAAATCCCCAGCGACGCCAGGAATAAGGCCACGCCTCCGAATGCATTCGCCAGGACCATCGAGGTCTTTCGCGACGACAGCGAAAGGTCGATTCGTTCAGTCATCGAATGCGCATCGAACACCGCTACGTCGGAATCGATGGCCGCGATTTCGCTGCGCAGTTCTCGCACGATGGAGTTCGGATCGGCCGTGCTCTTTGCCACGAATGTAAATCCGTGGGACGGCGATTGCGCCATGGGAAAGTAATACGCGCCAAACGGCGCACCTGTGCCGTCGAGGTTTTCGTAGCGCAGCGCGCGTGCGACGCCCACCACCGTGAACCACTGTGTGTGCTCGTCGACTTTCAAAATATCCCTCGGGTCCGACGGGCTGTACATGCGGCGCCCGATTGGATTCTGGTTCGGCCAGAAATGCTGCGCGAGCGTCTCATCCACGATGATCACGCGCTGCGCGGTTTCCGTGTCCCGATCCTCGAAAGCGCGTCCGCGCGCCATCGGAATCCCCATGGCCTCGAAATATCCCGGAGAAATCGAAATATTCAGCGGCGAAATCACGGATTCCCCCGGTTTCATCTGGTATCCCTCGGCGAGGATTACGCTGTCGTTGTGATCGTTCCCGAGCGGAATCGACTCCGCAGCTCCCGCACGAGTGACGCCGGGAATCGCACGCAGCGCCGTCAGCGCCCGATTCGTGAAATCGCGAACTTGCTTGTCCTCGGGATATTTTGCGCGCGGCAGGGTGGCCACCGCGGTAACCACTCCGTCGGGCTTGAAGCCGGGGTCGACGTGCAGCAGCATCCGGAAACTCGTCAGCAGAAGTCCCGCGCCCACCAGGAGTGCAAACGCAAATCCGATTTGCGCCGCGACCAGGAGTTGCCGAACGCCGCGCGTCTGCTTCCCGGTCGTGCCGGTGCGGCTGTCTTCATGCAAAGCGTCGTTGATGCTGATTCTCGATACGCTCGCGAGCAGAAACAACGCTACAAACAATCCTGCCGCCAGTGAAAGCGCCACGGAAACGAGCACGACGGTGAAGTCCATGCGAACTTCACTAGACCGTGGCAAATTTTTCAACCCTACGACACTCAATGTTCGGAGCAAGATCGCGCCCAGTGCTACACCTGTGACGCCCCCCAGAAACGCCAGCCCCAAATTTTCGAGCACCAGCTGGCGCATCAGTTGCGCATGGCCTGCGCCCAACGCCATCCGTGTCGCCATCTCTTTGCGCCTTCGTGCTAGCCGCGCCATAGCCAGGTTCGCGATGTTGAGTCCGCCGATCAGCAGCACGAGCAAAGCTCCGCCCCACAACAAATACAATGTGCCTTTGATCCCCGCCGTCAGCATGTCTTGCAGGGGCTTCACATCGGTGTGGAATCCCGCGTTGATCAGGATTTCCTTGAACTGCGGCTCGCGTTCCAGATTTTCGGCATTCAGCACGTTTACCTGTGCTTGCGCCTGCTGTAGCCTCGCGCCGGGTTTGAGCCGGCCGATGTTGACCCAGTTATTGCTGTGGTGAACGGTTTTCTCGTCGCCGGTGAACGCGGCCGGCATCCATAGCCGCACATCCGGATTGATAAAGTTGAAATCGCGCGGCATCACGCCGACAATCTGGTACGGTTTGCCGCTGATGCGCAGATCGCGTCCGACCGCGGACTTGTCTCCCCCATACAATTGCTGCCACAGCCCGTAACTCAAAATCACTTTTTGCTCGCTGCCGATTTCTCCTTCCGCATCGTTGAATGGCCGCCCCAGACTGGGCGAGATGCGCAGCAACCGGAACCACGACGGCGTCACCACCATTCCCTTTACCTGTTCCGGCGCACCGTTCAACTCGATCGTCTGATTCCGCTCCCGAAATACCGCGACGCTCTCGAACGCCGGCATTTCCTTCGTCCGGTCAAAGTAGTCGCCCGAGCTACTGTTGTTCGTGTTCGTCGCGCCCGCCTTCGGATATTCGTTGGACATCAACAAAATCGAATTGGCGTCGGCGATCGGCAGGGGCCGCAGCACGACCGAGTTGATGATAGCGAAGAGCGCGGCGTTCGCGGCGATGCACACCGCAAACGTCAGCAGCACCGTAGACGCAAATGTCTTGTCGCGCCAAAGCGAACGTGCCGCGTGTTTGGCGCTGAGTCTCAAAGCATCCATGAGTCGCAACCTCCCCGATTCTCAAGCCCTGTACCAGGCGTCGCTACGACCTACCGTGCGCAAGCAAGCACTTCGATTCGCAGAGGCAAGCTAACTCGCTCGCATACACTCCAGCACGCTTCGGACGGACTGGGTCTTGCCATTCATTTACGCACTCGCCACCAAGAAAGTTCAATTCACAAGTCCGTTTCTCTCAATCGGCGGGTATGAGGCTAAAATGGCCCGGTCCATTTTAGTGCTGATGACGGAGGGCGTCATGAAACGATTCCACTTGCTCCTACTGCTTCTGGTGCCATTCTTCGCCAACGTCAACGCGCAGACCAAGCTCCCCCCCGACATGCAGCAAGAAATCGACAAGGTGGCCACCGACGCGCTTGCCAAGACCGGCGTGCCCAGCGCCTCCGTCGCGGTGGTAAAGGATGGACAGATCGTCTACCTCCACGCCTACGGAAACGCGCGGCTCGATCCAGCCATGCCTGCCGGCCGCGAAATGCGTTACAGCATCGGCTCGAACAGCAAACAGTTCACCGCCGCGTCCATTCTTCTCCTCCAGGAACAAGGAAAGCTATCGCTCGACGATAAGGTCGGCAAATTTATTCCCGACCTCACGCGCGCCAACGAAGTGACCATCCGTCAGCTCCTCTCACACACCTCGGGTTATCAGGATTATTGGCCGCAAGACTACGTAATGCCATCGATGTTGAAACCTACCAACGCACGGAACATTCTCGACGACTGGGCGCGCAAGCCGCTGGATTTTGAGCCCGGCACGAAGTGGCAATACAGCAACACAAATTACGTGATCGCCGGGCTGATCGTCGAAAAAGCCAGCGGCCAGCCGCTGCTGCAGTTTCTTCAGCAAAAAGTTTTTGCGCCGCTCGATATGAAAAGCGTCGCCGACATCGATGAGGCCAAACTCGGCGACACCGATCCGATCGGTTACCTGCGCTACGCTCTCGGCCCGCTGCGTGTGGCGCCCAAGGAAGGTTTCGGCTGGCTCTTCGCAGCGGGCGAACTGGCCATGACCGCCGAAGACCTGGCAAAGTGGGACATCTCCATCATCAATCAGAAATTACTGAAACCCGCTTCCTATCACCAGTTCGAAACCGAAGTCCTGCTAAAAAATGGTCTGGGCACAAATTATGGCCTCGGCGTGGATATCCGTTCGGAGTTTGGCCACCGCTTGGTGGCCCATAGCGGCGAAGTTTCGGGCTTCACATCCGAAAATATGGTCTTTCCCGACGAGCGCGTCGCCGTAGTCGTTCTCACCAATCAGGACGCCTCTGATGTTTCGGAAGCGATTGCCGACGGCATCGCGCCTCTGTTGCTCTCCAGCGACGATCCGGCAACTCCAGAAAAACTCGCCCAGGCAAAAAAGATCTTCGAAGGTCTGCAGCATGGCACGATCGATCGTTCCCTCTTCACCGACAACGCCAATTTCTATTTCAACGAACAGACTGTGAAGGATTTTGCCAGCAGCCTGGCTCCCTTGGGGAACCCGGAGGAATTTGTCCAGGCCAGACAGGAATTGCGCGGAGGCATGAAGATGCGCCTCTATCACGCCAATTTTCCAAAATCAAAGCTAGTCGTCTGGACCTATGAAATGCCCGACGGCAAATTGGAACAATACCAGGTCGCCGCCGCGGATTAGTCGACTGTCGAATGCACCCAAACTACTCGTTCTTGCTCCGCTTCTTGTTCTGGGCCGCCTGCTCCTTTTATTTGTGGCGCAGTGCGCTCGCTCCGGTAAATACGGAACCCCGCGGAAAACTCGACAGGGCGCTTCGCTTTATAGGCGCCATTATCACTTCGTGGCTCGCGGTCGTCGCAATTGGACGTGGCCTTGGTCTCTTTCACTATTTTTTCTGAGCGATCTTTACTACTGGTAAGCGCGGTCACCGGAATCCTGAAATCCAGTTGAGAACTCAGAAGGGATTCGCAAGCGCGCGGCGAATCCGCTCGTTGTACGTGCGCCCCGATTGCAGACGCTGCCCCGACTTAAGCTCGACCTCATACTGCCCATGCGCGATCGACCACAGCTGCGCAATGCGCCGGACGTTGACGATGTGCGATCGATGAATCCTCAGAAAGCGATTCGAATCGAGCACGCCCTCAATCGTATTCATCGGTACGTGTAATAAATAAGTTGACGCACCTGCGTGCAGACGCACGTAATTCTGAAACGCTTCGATCCAATCCACCTGATCGACCGGCACGAATGACGTGTTCTCTCCCGACCGAACCGCGAATCGCTCCAGTTGCCGCGGCGGTTTCGCGATCGCATCGAGCATTGTCATCAATTGCTTTGTGCCATCCTCGTGCGGCGCGCCTCGTAACCTTTCAATCGCCCTCTTGAACGCGATCTCAAATCGTTTTTCGGTTACCGGCTTGAGCAGATAGTCGATCGCTGCAATCTCAAACGCCCGGATCGCATATTGGTCGTGCGCGGTCACAAAGATAATCGGCGGCATCCGCTCGACGCCAACCGAATGAACCACCGCAAAGCCATCCGTCCGCGGCATCTGCACGTCAAGCAGTACGAGATCCGGCTTCCGCTCGCGAATGAGAGCGATCGCCTCGCGTCCATTCCGCGCCTCCGAAACGGAGCCGACCTGAGGTTGACGTCCGAGCAACAGCTTCAGTCCGTCGCGTGCGATGGGCTCATCGTCCACAACGAGTACGCTCAATCGCACCGTGACGCCTCAGGCGCAACCGTCCGAATCGGTAGCGTGATCGTAACCCGCACACCTCGCCCATCACCCCGCTCCAACACAAGCTGCGCACTATCCCCATACAGCCGCGCCAGCCTGTTCCGAATATTCGTCAACCCAATTCCGGTGCGACCCGACCCATGCGACACAAGCCCGGGTCCGTCATCGGACACGACGAGGTTGAGCGTCCCATTCGAACTCGTCGCCACCACCTCGACAGTCACCGCCTCCTCACTCTGACCCAGCCCATGGCGAATCGCGTTCTCCACGATCGGCTGCAGCACCATGTGCGGCACAAGAACTTCCGACAGTTCCGTCGGCGCAATCCGCACGCGCAGCCGATCCTCGAATCGCACTTGCTCGATCGACAGATACAGTCGCAGAAACTCCAGCTCGCGCCACAGCGGCACTTCCTGCGCCTCCACATCATCAAGCGTCAGCCGAAGCAAATCCCCCAGCTTCTCCACCATGCCTTCCGCCTGCGCCGTCTTCTGCTGCTGAATCAAAACCATAATCGCGCCGAGCGTATTGAACAGAAAATGCGGCTGCAACTGCATCTTCAGCGAACCCAGCTGCGCCGTCGCAAGCTGCTGCGCGAGTTCCGATGCTCGCATCTTCAATTCGAACGCCTCCCGCTCGCGAATCTTTGCGTTTTGCTGCGACCGGTACAACGTTTGAAGCGCAATCACCGCCCAATAGCGAACGATCCCGCCCTGAAGCCCGAACGACAGCATGATTTTGACTCCCACCACAAGCGATGGCGGAGGCGGCGGCGCAGGAAAAACGCCGAGCAGCAACAGAAAAGGAACTTCGAACGTCGAGGCCAGGATCGAAAACACTACGCTGAAACAAAGGTGCCACGCGGCGCTGCTGACTCGGCGTTCGATCGGCCATCGATTGCCGAGCCAAAGAACCACCGGCGTGAGTGCCGCGCAAACGTACATGCCCGTCATCCAGCCGACGAATACATATTTCCACGGCACCGCGCCGCCTCGATACAGTCGCGGCACCATGTCCTGAATAATGTAAACGAGCCCGACGACCGTCCACGCGAGCCAGACTCCCGCGATCAGCTTTAACCGTTGGCGCATCAGAGGCGACATTACCGTTTCATTCTGCCACGCCGGACTCTTCGCCTAGAGCAGGCTTTTGACGAAGTGGCCCGCCCCGGTGATGAACGACACTCGCAAGCCCCGCAATCCAGTTCGGCATCCCAGCAGGACCGTCTGTCAAAAACACCTGCGAGTCTCCTCCGCGCTGCTCCTAGGATGGCTACTAAGCGAGTGGCAAGGAGCAGCAACGATGAGAACTCGAATCAGAGCGTGCGTCTTCGGAATCACAGTGGCGGCATTCGCATTTGTCAGTGGAGCGGCGGCACAAACCACCGCAAAGGATTCCGGCGAGGCGCCGGGCATTATTCCGAGCACTTTTGGCGAGGCTGTTGATCGCGACATCATGACCATCCGGGCCGCGACCGCCAAATTCAAGACGACCGAGTCTGCCGAATCCGCCGGCTACAAACGTGTTACCGACTGTGTCCAATATCAACCGAAAGGCGCGATGGGTTATCACTGGCAGAACAACGACCTGCTCGACACGACGCTCGACCTCGAGCATCCGGAAGTGCTCGTCTACGAGAAGATGCCCGACGGCACCTTTCAATTGAATGGCGTCGAATTCCTGGTGCCGATCTCGGCATGGAAATCAGCTGAGCCGCCGCGCATCATGGGGCAAGCCCTCATCAAAGCCGATTCCATCGGCTTCTATTTTCTTCACGTCTGGATCTGGAAGCCGAGCCCGACTGGCCTTTTCGCCATGTGGAATCCCGACGTCAAGTGCGGCGATGCTTCATCGATGGATCATTCGGGCCACTCGAATCACTAGACTCGATATTCCCAACGGTGCATATCAGAAGCCTTGCTCCAAATCGCCAGGAGAAGGTCGCGCTGGAAAGGACTTCCGCCCGAAGTTCCGTGCGCCCGCGCTTCCCTTCTCCTGGCGACACCCCGATCCAGAACAAAACACAAGAGAATCGGCCTCAATCGGCGTGAAAGTTCAGGTCGTCCCCCAGACCGGCGAGTTGTCGATTTCGCTGCCCCTTGTTCGACGTATCCACAGAGGGATCTACCGAATAGACTGGGGGAATTATGAAATACCTGTGCTGTGTTTATCTTGAGGCGAATGCCTTGCAGGGCCTATCCGCCGACGAACTGGCGAAGCTGAATCGAGATTCCGTGGGCTACGACAAAGAGCTGGCAAAGAAGGGGCACTACCTTGCGTCCTCAGCGCTGCAACCGGCGCAAACCGCAAAGACCATCCGTCACCGCGGTGGGAAGTCCGTGGTGACCGACGGCCCGTACGCCGAGAGCAAGGAAGTTCTGGGCGGATTTATCCTGATTGAGGCGCGCGACATGGCGGAGGCGGTACGAATCGCCGAGAATATTCCCGTAGGGAAATTTGCGAGCGTCGAAGTGCGGCCGGAAATGAAGATCGATTAAAGCGCCTCATATATAAGTGCGACGCTCCCATTTCCACTTGACTGAAGTTAACGGATGAGCTATACTCCCTTTCAGTTAAAGGTGCGCTGAGAAATTCCTTCGACCCTCACTTCCGTAACCAATTTATTTTCAGTAGTTTAACATTTAGCTCCGGAACTAACTCATTTAGAATGACATTCTTGCATCCATTCACGCTGTATCTCGTTTAGTTTCACATTCTTGCACAAAAACCCCGGGGGGTGGCACAGGCACTCTCGTTACCCTGAGCCTCGAAGGGCCTGTGCTCTGTTCGATCCAAGCTGTCGGCGCGGACCGCACTAATGCTTCCCTACTATCCATTCCCAATTCGGAACGCGTAGAATGTCCATGGAAAAAGCTTCCTCGAAAGCGACTCTGTGAAACGAATGTGGATATGGATCGCCTCCGTTCTCGGCGTGCTCCTGATCGCAGCCTTCGTCGGCCTCTCGATGATGGCGGGTAGCCCGAAGGACGCCTACGGCATGCTGCGCTACGCCCTGCCGCACATGCATCGCGGCAAGCTCAAGCCGGGCGACGCTGCCCCCGACGCTTCCCTCCTCACCCTGAGTGGTAGCGACCGATTCCAGATTCACGATCGCATCAATCGCGCGGGGGGCCGCCCGCTGATGGTCGTCTTCGGCAGCTATACTTGACCGCCGTTTCGTCGCCAGGTCGGCGATATCGTCCAGATCTACAACGACTATAAGGATCACGCGGATTTTCTTACCGTCTACGTGCGCGAAGCGCATCCCACCGATGAATGGCAGATGAAGTCCAACGTCAAAGAAGACGTCTGCTACGCCCAGCCCAAAACTCTCGAACAGCGCATCGCCATCGCCAACGACTTCGTCCAGCGCCAAAAGTATCCAGTTCCCTTCGGCATCGATGACATGACCAACGCCGCGAACGACGCCTACTCCGCCTGGCCCGAACGCATCTACATCATCGATGAGCAAGGCAAAATCGCCTACGCCGGCGGCATGGGCCCCTTCAACTACCATCCCGATGAAGCCCGCGCCTGGCTCGCCGCCCGCTACGGCGAAGTAAAACACGACCCCAAGCCCGCCGCCTATCGCGACAACGACGGCTAGCTCTTAGCCGTGCAGAAACTGTGGACAGGGTCGAGTGTAGGGGCACAGCACGCTGTCCCCATGTCCGCACGATCACTGCGTCTTGCCTCTTCGCCTTTGTTTTCTTCGATTTACAGCCGTTCATCAAATAAGACCAACCGTTCAGATACACTACTGCTCCAATAAACTGAGCTGTCTCGTCGATCACTACTCTGAAAGGCCGTTCCTTCGCGAATGCTCGTTCAAGGCTATTTCCGCGTTCTCAGCTTCTTCGACGTCAGCGAAGCGTTCGAGCTCGACCGCCTTACCGCGCTGCTGAAACCAGATGCGTCGCCGAAAACGATCGCACCCACGGTTCGCGCCCCAGATTATGCTCAGGCGCCCACCGCCCCCATCGTCGAGACGACCGGCACGATCGAACTTCCTACCGGTGAATCGCTCGACAGTCGCATCAAGTATTACTGGTTCGGCGTGGCCTGCGTGGAACTGGTCACGCCGTTCAATTGCGAGCTAGATTCCCTTCCCAGTCATTCTTATCGCTGGATGAATGCGCCGGAGGTCGAGAAGGCGGCCGAAGATTTGCTGCGTGCGCGGCTTGAGAGATTCCGCCCTGCGCTGATCAAACCATCGCAGAAATGGCTCGATGAAGACTACCTGATCATCGACGTTCAGTCGGCAAGGAACGGTGACGGCGTTACTGCAACCGCAGGAGAACTCTTACAGAGCTACAACGATCCGATCACGCGCGCGGTTCGTGGAGAGTTGGTCGCCCTTTCCGCGGGCGAGCGTGACGAGGTCGTGCGCTCGGGACTTTCCTACTATCCGACCGATCTCGTGGTCGTCGGCTGGGCCGCGGCCCTCGTCTATGACAAGCCGGAAGCGACTTCTTCCGTCATCGACTTGCTCGAATACGCGAACACGCAGTTGCTGGAATTTCGCTACTACGACGAATTGCTGACGAATGTTTTGTCCGACGTTTACAGCTCCCTCGAAGGACGCGAGAGTTTCTGGACGCGGTTTCGTTTATCGCGACGCGCGGGCCGGCTCAACGAACTCCGTCTCGACATCATGGATCTCGCCGAACGCACCGAGTACGCCGTGAAGTTCATCAGTGATACGTACTACGCGCGCGTATACCGCGTGGCGTCAGCGAGGATCGGCGTCAACGATTACAAGACGCTCGTTGCAGAGAAACTAAGAACGGCGGGCGAGTTGTACGATTTCATGGTCGCCCAATTCAACGAGCGACGCATGTTCGTGGTGGAAGTGGTTGTCGCAGTGCTTGTCCTGCTCGATGTGATTCTGCTGCTGCGCGGAAATAAGTGAGGCTGGCGAACGAATGATTGTGATCGTGATGGGCGTGACGGGATCGGGAAAAACCACCGTCGGCAAAATGCTCGCGCAGCGACTTGGATGGGAATTCGCGGACGCCGACGATTTCCACTCCGCCGCCAACAAAGACAAGATGCACCGCGGAATTCCGCTCACCGACGCGGATCGCATGCCATGGCTCGCTTCAATTCATGAGTATCTGGTCAGGGAGAATGCCGCGGGCCGCAGCGTGGTGCTTGGGTGCTCGGCACTGAAGCGAAGCTACCGGCAGATACTTCGCGAAAGCTTGACCGTGCAGACCGTATATCTGAAGGGCAGCTACGAAGTCATCGACGAGCACTTGCATGGGCGCAAGGGGCATTTTGCCGATGACACGATCCTCGCCGCCCAATTTGCCGATCTCGAAGAGCCGAATGAGGCGATCGTCGTGGATGTGACGTTGCCGCCAAAAGAGATCGTCGACGAAGTTCTCAAACAGTTGAAGTAAGGCATAGACCGCTGGCTATTTTTTCGCTGGGGCAGGAGCTGCAGGTGCCGGTTCAGCAGCCGGCTTCACGTCAGCAGCAGACTTCTGGAGTTCCTCAACCGCCTTGGAATCGAGCTGGTACAGCGACGGCTCGCCTTCGCGCTTGGCGATGTAATTGTCGCCGCTCTTTGCTATCGAAATATTCTCGACGCGCTTGCCCTCGTTGGACGTCACCTTCATCGTGATCGCCGGCGTCGTGAAACCAGAATCAACAAACTTGGTCGCGGCAAGATTACGGAATTTATCCACGAACGCTTGCGCGCTCATGCTGTCCATTTTCTTTCCGTTGGACCACCAATCCATTCCACCCTTCACGAGCGAATACGCTTTCGCGCCATCGTGCATCTCGACGGCGCTCACGTCGTCGAACCCAAAATCAAAGAGCTTCTTGTTGCGAAAATCGTCGAGCGCTTTGTCGAGTCCCATTCCAAGATCGCCGGTCACTTTGTAAACGCCTGCAACTACACTCGACTTTGCGTAATAGTCGGTTTTGTTCTTGCGAACTTCCAGAGTTTGCGTCCCGGTCGCGTCGGTAACCTTCGCCGTCCCAACAAGAGTCGCCGACGCAAACGCTGTCGCGATCTTCTTTTCGTCCGCGTCAGCCGACGCCGACAAATCCATCTTCGCGTCTTTCAGTGTACGCACCAAATCTTCTACCGAAAAATTGTCCGCGCGAAGCGGGCGCGGCTTCACGATCTGCCACGCATCTTTGCTTCGACCGAACTCGACGCTCTGCTTCTTCGCAGTGAGATCGACCTGGCTTACCTTGTCGAAGTTCACGGTCAGCAGCCGCTTGTCACGAAGATCAGGCGTGGTCTTATCGAGGCTTGTTTTCGAGTAACTCGCGAGTGTAAAAACTCGTGGATCGCCGCCGACTGCGGCGTAAACTGCGTTCCCGGTTGGCGTATCGTCGCCAAGCAAAAGCTTCTGCGATTTCCCGTCTTTCATCGTGAGGTCGATTTTCACCGACGGATCGGCCAAACCGTATTGCTTCAAGTCGATCGCGTGATCTTCGACGACGCGCTCGGAATTTAACCCGGACAGGACGGAAATTATCCCGGTGATGGCGTCCTGATCGCCCGTGAGGGATTGCGGGGCCGTGATCGCCCACTTTCCGTCGGCGCCTTTTGCGAGCTCGACCTGCTCCGTGCCCTTTTTATCGATTTCGATTTTGTTTACGTCAGCGTCTTTAAACGAAAGCAACTTTGTAGCGACAGGAGCATCTGACGCTGGCTTGTCTTCGCTCTTGTGGTGATTCGACCAATACAGAACTCCAGTGAGCGCCGCCAACAAAGCGGCTGCAATCAACAATCCGGTGCTTTTCATCGATGGAGTCCTGGTCGAAGTTCTAACATGCTGGAGTTGTGCGCGCTCGCACTAACGGCGCCGCCACCATACGGATACGCCGGCAAAAATCACGATCAACGGGATCACGAACTGGCTGGTGATGCGCACCACGTTCATCTGCGCCCGCGTCATCGTCACCCGGCGATCTTCCGGTGCTTTCGGGCGAATCGAAATCAGATCCTCATCCGAAGACAGCCAGTTCATCGTGTTCAACGCCAGGTCGCGGTTGCCGTTGAAATTTAAGAAGGAATTCGCCGCCCACGCCGAGCTGCCGATCACCACGAACCGCCCCTGCGAATTTTCTTTTCCGGTATTGTACGAGCCAGCCGCAGCAATCGTCAGCGGACCCTTCTTGTTTTTCGGGTCGTTGGGATCGATGTCGGGCGAATTCAGCTTTGTTGTGGCCAAACTCGAATCCGACGAGCTGAACAATTTATCGACAGTCGATTTCCCTTCATTCTTCGTATCCATCGAGCGAACGAGCGGGAAACCCGTCGCCGTGCCCTTCATCTCCGCAACGATCGGCTGCGAGGCGTAAGTCGTTACGAGAGCGACTTGCGGACCGAGCCCGGCGAGCTGACCGATCGGATTGAGGTCGAGGATCAAATCCTTCTGCAACGTTACGCCCCAGCTTGCCAGCAGCCCGGCGAGCGTGTCGTTGTCGGCGATTTCGGAGCGGCCGATTTTCAACGGCGGATCGAGCAGGAACAAAGCGCGGCCGCCGTCTTCGACGTATTTCTTCAGCGCATCGACTTCGGGCTGCTGATAGTCGCCTGTCGGACCGCCAACGACGACAACGGTGCAATCGGCCGGCACTTCGGCCTTTTGCAAAAGCGAAATCGACTTCGCTTCGTAATCGTCCTTGCCGAGCAATTCCTTGAAGTGTGAATAGCCGCCGCGCTCGGCATCATCGATCTGATGTTCGCCGCTCCCAGTAACGAAGCAAACCGTACGCGTAGTATTTTTCAGATCGCGAATGAAAGCCCCGGTAATTCCCTCTTCGGTGAGGCTCTTCGCTTCTTCCTTCTTGGCGCCGATCTGAACGATTGTCGTACCGTAATTTTTGATTCCGGCTTCGCGCGCCAGTTGCGGCTTCTTGTCTACGTCGACGTAATCGACATGAATTTTCGGCGAAAGGTTCGCGTATTGATCGAGCTGATCCTTCGCCCCCTGGAATCGCGTCGACTGGTCGTAATACGTGATGGTCGCAGGCTGCTTCAATTCCTTGACGATCTTCGCGGTCTGCTCCGACAAGCTGTAGCGCTTGTTCGAGGTCGAGTCGTAGGACTTGTTGTAGCGGTTCGCGAGAACGTTCGCGACGGTGATGATGGCGAACACGACGACGATATACATCGTGGCGTACGCCGCGTATTTCGTTTGCCGAGCCTTCAAGAATGCGGGGGTAGCCATTACGACCTCCACCGCAGCGACTCAAGCGAGCGCGAAGTCAGGAAGAATCCGACAAAAATCAACGAGAGGTAGTAAATCGTGTCGCTGATAGCGAGAAGGCCCTTCGAGAAGGGCTCCATGTGCGTCGTCACGGACATATAGGAGAGCACCTGCGTCCAAGTCGCGGCTTCGTAGCTGCCGGTCCAACCGATTACCCAGAGCACGAGGCAAACGCCGAAAGTCGATGCGCCGGCGATGATCTGATTTTTCGTCAGGGTCGAAATAAACATTCCGATCGCGAGCATTCCCGCGGCCTGCAAAATCATGCCGAGATACGCGATCGCGACGGGCTTCCAGTCGGGCTGACCATATTTGAAAAGAAACGCCAGATTGACGAGCGTTACCAGCAACATCAATCCGTAAAGCGCCAAAGCGGCGAGCCACTTCCCCGCAATAATTTCGAGATCGCGAATCGGCGAGGTGACGAGCAACTCAATCGTGCCTGAACGCTTTTCTTCGGCGAACAAGCGCATTGTGATCATCGGGATGAAAAACAGACCGATCACGTTGATATTCGAGAGCAACGGCCGAATCAACTCTTCATTGATATTCATCGGCATCGACTGCCCGCGCATCTGCGATTCCATTGAGTAGAAGACGAACGCGCCGAGCGCGTTCCAGAAAAACAATCCAAACACGACGGCAAACATCGTGAGCAGCAAGTAAGCGACCGGCGACGTGAAGTAGCCGTGCAGCTCTTTTCGGAAAATCACCAAAACGTTGCGCATCAGGCGGCTCCCGTAGCGACAGGCGCATCGCTGGATTCGACGGCAGCGGGCTCGCCCGTAAGTTGCAAGAAGATTTCTTCGAGGCTGACCGCTGCAGGCCGCAGCTCGTTCAAATCCCAGCCAGATTCGACAACAGCGCGCGCCAGATCGCCGCGAACGAAATTGTCTTTGTGGCTTTCGATCTCGAAGACGCTGCGATTTTGCTGTTTCTCTTTGAAGATGATGTGCGTGATGCCGGGAACACGCTCGAGCCGCTCCTGAATCACCGCCGCCTCAACATCGGCGCCGCGTCCCGCGATTTCGATAAACAACTGTTCGGCACCGCGCGCACGATTCTGCAAATTGTTGACGGAGTCCTTCGCCACCAACCGGCCCTTATTAATGATGAGCACCGACTGGCAGGTCTGTTCGACTTCCGGCAGGATGTGCGTGCTGAGAATGATGGTGTGATCGCCGGCGAGACTCTTGATGAGGTCGCGCGTTTCGTTGATCTGTTTAGGATCGAGGCCGGAGGTCGGCTCATCGAGAATCAAGACATCGGGATTGTGAATGATGGCCTGCGCCAAACCGACACGCTGGCGATAGCCCTTCGAGAGCTTGCCGAGCAGCTTATCTTTCACATCCGCGACCGAGCAGCGCTCGAGCACAAAGTCGATGCGCTTTGTGAGCTCGTCGCCAGACAAACCTTTGAGCTTGCCGACGAACTCCAGATACTCCGACGTCCTCATTTCCGGATACAGCGGCGGCGTTTCTGGCAGATAGCCGATGCGCTTCTTCACCTCGAACGGCTGCTCGAGGACATCGAAGCCCGCCACAGTGGCGGTGCCCGCAGTCGGCGGCATAAAGCACGTCAACATGCGCATCGTCGTCGTCTTCCCGGCGCCATTCGGCCCGAGAAAACCGACGATCTGTCCTTTCTGCACCTCGAAGGAAACGTGGTCTACAGCGGTATGCCGGGCATACCTCTTCGTTAAATCGGTAACAGTAATCATAAGAATTTAGTTTTGAAAATCAGACGCACAACGCTCGCGATTACCCCACTGTCGCATCGAAAACTTGCGGACAGTTACTGTCTCAAGAATTTGATGAGTCTTTATCCTATGAATTCGGGGCGGCGCGTGTCAATGGCTGTTGAATGAGCGCCTCTAATGGTCGATGCGTCGTGACACGATAGGCGTTGCCTTGGTGGCCAGCGCATCGAACCCAGCACGCCAGCCCGCGACTCAAGACGCGGTGATCTCGCGGACATGGGGCGCAGCAATGCTGCGCCCCTACACAAATTCGCGCTGATTGTTTGCGCCTAGCGCGTCCAGAAGGTGCCGTTGTTCCAGTTGATGCGGTTGCCGCCGTTGGTCACGAATCCGGTGATGATTGTGCCCGACCAGTTTGTGGTGAGTTGATGGCGCGAATCCCAGGAACCGGTGGCGCTCGCGCTGGCTTCGTTCTTCAGCGTGTACGTGTCGCCGCGTCGGCGAATGGTGCAGCGCTGCGAGCGATTGCCGCTGCGGTACCAGCTGCCTTCAATTCGCGGGCGGCGCCATCCTCCGCCTCCACCGCCGTTGTTGCACCTCTGCCAGTTGGTGCCGTTCGACCAGTTGATTTGGGAACCGTCGGAAGTGAGAGTGCCTGTGACGAATTGCCAGCCGGGCGCGGACATCACGTTCGGTCCCTGGAGGGTGCCGGGCGAGGTATCGCCCTGTTCGTTGGTGAGATTGAAGAAGACGCCGCCGTTGCTGGTGATGGAGGTTTGTTTGTTGGGATCGCCCTGCGCGCACCATTGGCCGAGGAAGCCGGCACCCTGATTCCCTTGCGGCACAGGAGCAGCGTTTGCGATCTGGGAATAAAGCAGTGAGGACAAAACGGCAAGAATGGCGAAGGCGGCCAGCGCCGGGGCGAATGCGCCGGATCTGCGATTGGGATTTCGCATGTGACTCTCCTCGGCGGCATCGGCTTCGTCGCGAAGCCGGATGAGCCGCCGGGAGAGTAGCACAGTCCCTAGAAGTGGCTGAAGAGGCCGATCAAGATGATGATGGGGAGCGGAACTCCGAGTAACAGTAAGAGAATCGAGCGCATTTGTTCCTCCTTAGCTGATTTTCGATTCGGCGCTGTAAATCTTCGCTACAAAACTTCGCTACAAGCCTTCGCTACAAATGTTTGCGAATGATCGCGGAGTTACGCGTCTACGCAGCGCGCATGACCGGGAGATGATCGCGGCGGTGACCGCCCATCGTTGCGGCAAAACTCGCGGTGAAAGCGCCGAGCAGCAACGCGACGAAGAGCCAATAGAGCGAATGAGCGATGGATTTGCGCGCCTGGTCGACGGCGGCGAGATCGCGATTGTAAACGTTGGTCACGCGCGCTTCGGCTTCGGAGTGATTCAGACCCGTCGATGCGGAGACGAGGCCGGCGACATAGTTGCGATCGTCGGGCGAAAGGACGACGCCATTCGCGATGCTGTGGGCGAACACGGAAGCGGCTTCGGCCTTGGCGGCGGTATCTTCGACGCTGGTCGCGGCCTTGCCGCCGCGGAACATGCTATCGATGTAATACCGGTTGGCTTCGAGCGCCGGTGTGTCGGCGGCGACTGGTCCCGATGTGTTCGCGACGCGTGCGCCGGCAGATGCGCCGACCATTCCGGCGCCGGCGGCGCCGAGGAACGCCGCGCTCATCACCAGGGCGACGCACCATGCGAGAAAGCCGTGAGCGGTGTCGCGGAAATAGACTTCGTCGGTGTGAAGGTCGACCCACTTGGTGCGAAGACGGCCGGCGAGATATCCACCGACGCCGGAGGAAATAATTTCGATGATGCAGAGAAAGATCAGTGCACCGAATCCGACCGTGGTGGCCGACACGCCGGAGAATGGCGAGAGCGAAGAAAGGCCAGCACCTGCGCCCAGCGCAAGAAGAATGAGCGAGAGCGCGGCGGCGGCAAATGCACCGGCGAAGACCGCGGCCCAGGAGACGCCGGATGCGGCTGCTTCGGTGCGATTGGGCGCGTAGGAATCGTACGCTGCGACAGCTACGCCTGTTGGTGCGTAAGTCGGGACGGTGACGTCAGAAGCCATTGCTCGAGTTGGAGCGCTCATCGTTTCACCTCAACGTGGAAGTGCGGGGCCTGGGTGCTTCGTCGGTGAGTGATGTTAGGCGAGGCGCAGGTAGGGGCCTATCCGGTCTACCACTGAGAGAGGGCCGGGAAGTTGCTGGATTTTGCGCGAGATAAATATTGCGCGGCAGCCAGGGACGATGGACTACGGAACGGTGATCGTGATCGTCGCGGTCTGCTGGATTTTCACCGAGTTCGAGGTCGTCGAAACACCGGTCACTGTCACGGTGTAGGTTTGGCTCCCACTCTCGGGTGGGGTGCTCGTACCTCCGCCGCCACCGCCGCAAGCTGTCTGCAGCAGGGCCAGGAACAACACAGCGGCAAGCCATGCATAGTGCGAACGGAAGTTGCGTTGAGAGCGCGCCAGCGTGAGCAGCAAAAGAATCGCCGCGAAGAGTGCGCTTAGGGCCGCGACACGCGTGCCGCTCGTGCCGACAATTTTCCAGCCATCGAAATAGCCGATTCTGCTGATCGGCGCGAGAAGTGCGGACGATGCGGGAACGGAAATCGTGAGGGTCGAAGTTGCTCCTTGCGTGCCGGGGGTGACGCTCGAGGGCGAGAGCGAGCAAGTCGGCAACGTTCCGGAACCGGTCACGGCGCATGTCAAGGCGACGGCACTCGTGAAGCTGCTGCCCGAGGGCGGCGCGACCATGATCGTCGAGGTCGACTGTGCCCCTGCGTTGATGGTCACCGATGCCGATTCCGGCTTGATGGTGAAGGCGGCCGACGTGATGGTGTATGCGGCGCTGGCGACGGCACTGGCGGTCAATCCATTGGCGGTTGCGAACGCGTTGACTGTGGCGGTCGTCGAGACCTGGAATGCTGTCGAGTATTGCGACGACATCGTGGTCGGAGCTGAGCCGTCGGTGGTGTAGTAGATCGTGGAATTTGGCGTCGTGTCGGTGATCGTGACGCTGACCGGGGCGTTGAAGGTGCCGGCCGCGGGACTGATCATCGGCGTCGTGACTCCGCCTGTGGGCGATGAGTTGCTGGTGAAGCTCCAGGTTTCAACTTTTTGACTCGAGCTCGTGCCGCCGGTGCCGGCGGTGAAGCCGACATAGGCGGTGTTGCCGCCGACGGTTTGCGGGATGTTGATCGGCCAACTCTGGGTGAACGTGTGATTCGACACGTCGGTCAACGTGAGCGTGAGATTCGTGCCGTCATAGGTGATCTGGGTGGTGATGGTGCTGCCGCTATTGAGCTCGACGCCCGACGGAGTGATGTCGACCGCGGGAATCGTCGGCGATGCGCCGTCGGTGTAGAGACCGGTCGAGTCATTGCCTTCGCCGGCGTTCGAGAAGAAGTCGAACTTAACGGCGACGCTCTTCGCGATCGGAGTGTTGGGACTCGGGTCGGGATTCGTCGGCAGATCGGGCCCGTAGCCGAGGCCTCCACCATCGGGGCCAAGGGCGGTCGGGCCGACGTTTTGAATGGTGAAGGTCATACCGTCGCTGACCGCGTTCGAGAGCTGCATGGTGAAGATGGTCGTGAAGCTCTGGATATTCACGGGCGTGTTGTAGAAAGCGCTGCTGGCCTCGTTGGCGCCGCCGTTTGTGAGCTGCAAGCGCGAATCGTCGAGGTCGGTGGTGCCGTTGAAGGTCATGGAGGTGCCTTGCGCGGCCGCAAATCCGTTGGGGAAATTAATCGTGGGAGCGGCGGGGCCGATTGTGTATGCCGCGGTCGCCACGGGGCTATTGGTCAGCGTGGAGGTGGCGATGGCTTTGATCGTAGCCGTCTGGGCGATAGAGATTGGCGCGGAATAGAGCTGGGTCGTGCCGGCGCCCGGGGCCGGAGTGGAACCGTCCAAGGTGAAATAAATTTTGCTGGCGGCAGTGGTGTCGCTAAGCGTCACGCTTTGCGTTCCGGCGTAGGAGCCGGCCGGGGGATTGAACGTGGGCGCCGCGGTCTGCGTCGTTGAGGTGTACGTCTGTGAAGCCGGCTGGCTATTGAGGAACCCGCTGGCGCTAGCGATGGCGGTGATGGTTTCGGTGCTGCTGACCGTGACTGCCCCGGTGTATTTCGTCGAAGCGGAAGTCGGAGTGGTGCCGTCGGTGGTGTAGTAGATCGTAGCCCCGGCAGTCGTGTCGGTGATGGTGACCGAGATACTCGTCGCGAACGACTGCCCGGCTGGACTGAACAGTGGCGTCGCGGTTGTTTGCGATCCGGCCAGGAGACCATAGACGCTGACCGAGCCCGAACCGGAGACGTAGACTTTGCCATTGGCAATCGTCGGTACGATGAATTTCGTGGAAATGGGCGCTACGTCTCGCGAAGCATTTTGCGAGCTGTTGTAGAACTCGGTCGCGACGTTCGTGGCGTCGTAAGCTCGAAGAATTTCCTTTCCATTGGACAAATAATTGTCGGTCTGAATCGCCCAAACGATGCCGTTCGTTGTGCCATTGGAAGAGATGGCCGGAGTCGGCGCCGGAAAATCGCTCTCATCTGTTCCCGTTGAGGTCGGCCCCGACGAAAGATTGCCGTTCGCAATCGAAAACGCTTTCAGATTGTCGCCTTTGCCCCAGAAGTAGACGTTGCCGTTCCAATAGGCGGGCATACCCCAGATGCCACCGATGTCGGTCGCGAATTCCTGAACGATGTTGTCGGAAGTGGTGCTGTAGCCGCCCATGTTGTCGCGGTCAACGAGGTAAATCGTTCCCGATTTTCCGACTTGCGCGAGTTCGTTCGGGTGAGCGCCGGTTTGTGGCGGAAGCAGCACGGCGCCACCGGATCCCAGGTCCTGGTCGGCGCTGCTCAGGTTTGCCTGGTTCGATGGAGTGAAAGAATCCTGAATCGTAAGCACACCGTTGGTGAGATCGATGCGGATGTCGTCGTCGCCATAGTCCATTCCGTTGCCGAACGGCGTCGTCGCATCGTAGGTGCCATTTCCCGTCGAGATAAACATCCGCCCGTAAGGATGATTTACCGGATCGGGAACGTCCGCGGCGAGTGCCGCGCCGCCCTGCCACACGCCGGAGCCTTCTCCGTTTGGCGAGAGGCAGAGAGCGCTGATCTGGTGCAGATTCGCGGCGTTGTAAGAAAGGATCCAGCCGTGCCACGGGCCGTTGTCGCCGTGCGAGCCAAAGCCGATGTAGAGGATGCCGTTGAGGAGCAAGAGTCCCGGCCGGTTGTTTTCCCATTTCAGGTCGAAATTGAGAACACCGCCGGAGCTCCCGTTTCCGTTTCCGGCGACCTGAGCTGCGATTGGAATCGGGCCGCCGAATTTCTCCTGACCGGTGGTGATGTCGAGCGCATGGAGGCGTTGGAAGTAAGTTGTGCCCGAAATGGTGGACTTTGCGACGAGGTACATCGTGTTCGTAGACGGATCGATGACCGGGGTGCCGGTAATGCCGACTTGGGGGACGATGTCGGCGGTGGAAAGGTAGTTGTCGGTCGTCCCCAGATCAGACGCGGTCGGCACGGTAGTTTCGCCTGACGTGGCACCGTGAGCCGAGTCGATGAGCGACACTTGCCACAGCGGCGAACCGTTCGCTCCGCCGTTGGAATCCGCGTCAAAGGCGAAGACGGAATCGTTTTCCGTGGCGACGAAGAAGACGTTGTGGACTGTGCCGGCCTGAGGCGTACCCGCCCCCATCGTGAGGTTGGCGTAGTAGAGAGGCTGCGTATAGGCGTAGCCATCGATGGTGAAGGAGAAGAGTTTGCCGAACGTGGTGGAGTTGACGTTTGCTGGGGTCAGGATCGTCTCGTTGGTGTTTTGGCCCGTTCGCGCGATGTCGTTGTGATACGTGAGGACGTTGACTTGGGCGGACGCCGAAGCGGCGGCAAGCGCGACGAAGACCATCGCTGAGAAAAGCCGTCCCAAGCCGAGTAGGTTCGCCAGGGCGCACTTCAAGTAAGACTCACCAGTAACTTCACAGAAACGCTTCATTGACAGAGTGTCCTTGAGCCCCAAGAACACCCGAGTCCCTGGAAAGTCTCGGGCAAATTGGCGCAGTTCAGTTTTTACTTAACTCACTGACTACGCCCCATCGTCCAAGTGGACGCGCACGGAAGTCAGTCTGCGGAAGAATTAAGAGTAGAAATTATACGGAGAGGCGAGGGCTGTGGACAACGCCCAACGAATGGCTAATTGGTCGAGGTACGTACAGTACCAAGTCTGACCCTAAAGCGTTTGTCGTCAGTCTCTTTCCCTTTTAGAAGGGTATGAGTGTATGGCTCGGCACTTATTTTGAAGAGTCAACAGTAAGCTCGCTGGAGCCCAGAATCGGCGAATCTTTCGGATAGGCCTCGCCCCAGATGTAATGGCTGAACCAGTCGAGATTCGCCTGCATGACGGCGCGATTGGACTTCGGCTTGGTGATCGGGTGGCCGAAGCCCTGATAGAGGATCAGGCGCGACGGGATGTGCTGGTCTTGCAGGCCGCGATACAGCTCGAAACCGTCGGGAACCGGGACGCGCTTATCGACGCTGCCATGCTGGATCAGGGTGGGCGTCTTGGCTTGCTTGATCGTAGTGATCGGGGAGGTCTTGGCGTAGACCGCGGGGTCGTCCCACGGGGTGGCGTGGAGATACTGACGGGTGAACGGCGTGATGTCGGTGTTCACGTAGTAGGTCATCCAGTCGCTGATGCCGGCGCCGACGGAGATCGCTTTGAAGCGGTCGGTGTGCGTCGTGAGAAAGGCGGAGATGTAGCCGCCCTCGGACCAGCCCATCGAACCAAGCTTGGCAGGGTCGACGATTCCCTTCTTGATGAGCGAATCGACGCCGCTCATAACGTCCCACATGTCGCCGACGCCGAGGTTGCGGACGTTGAGCGCGCGGAATGCAGCGCCGTAGCCGGCGCTGCCGCGATAGTTTGGCTGCAGGACGAGGGCGCCCTTTGAGAGAAAAATTTGCACCGGGTAGTAGCGATCGTTGGGCGAAAGAGTCGGGAGCGAGATGCCAGTCGGACCGCCGTGAATCAGGACGAGCAGCGGATATTTTTTCGACGGATCGAAGTCAGCGGGTTTATGGAGGATGCCTTCGATGGTTGCGCCGTCCTGACTCTTCCAACTGACGACTTCGGCGGCGCCGAGAGTCCAGTCGTGGACTTGCGCGGTGAAGTCGGTGAGTTTGCGCGGTGCGAAATGGTCGATCGGGGAGACGTAAAGCTCGGGCATGTGCGAGCCGTCTTCGGCGGTGAAAGCCACGGTCTTGAAATCTTTGGTCAGCGACGCGTCCCCGCCGATGAAGGAATCGGGTGAAGTGATCCGGGTGACTTGCGTCGTCGAGGGATCGAGACGGAATAGATGCGCAGAGGTTTTCTGAAGCGCCTCGAAATAGATGCCGTCGGTCCCCCAATCGAGGAGACGCGGGTCTTCGTCGAACTTCGCAGTTAGGTCGTGGACGTCGGCGGGAGTCGTTGCGGTCTTGGCGAGAACTTTTTCGACATCGACGGTCGCGATGTGGCTGTTGGTGTAATAGAAGTAGGGTGCCGCGAGCGCGCTTGAGAATGCAAGCTGCTTACCGTCGGGAGAGAAGACCGGGCCGCCGTCGGGTCCTTCGAGGGCGACGACTTTGTGGATGGCGTTTTCGTGAGCGAGGTCGGCGATGTAGATGTCTTCGTCGCCGCGAAAGGCGAGGAACGGATTGGCGGTTGCGGAATAAGCGATCAGCGTGGAATCGGGCGACCAGGAGAACCCAGTGACGTTGAGTTTTTCGTCGCGTGTGATCTGCCGCGCTTTCGCAGGAAGGAAATTCGTCTGGGCCGCGGTGACATCAACGGTCCAAATCTGGCTCTGCTTGTAGTCTTCTTCGAAGACTTCGTAGTCGCTGTACTTCTCTTTCCGATCTTTGTCTTCTTTCGATTCTTTGGCAGAGGCGGTGAATGCGATTTGCTTGCCGTCCTTCGACCAATCGAAATCCTGGACATCGGTTTCGTGGCGGGTGAGCTGCCACGCTTCGCCGCCATCGGGCGTGATCAACCAAATCTGGTGAGCGGCGGGTTTACCGCCCTTGTCGCCGGATTTTGCGTCCTTCTTGTCCTTATCTTTGTCGGGCTTGTCGCTGTCCTTCTTCTCATCTTTCTTATCATCTTTCTTATCGGGCGACGCGTCGTCCTTTTTTTCTTGGTCCGGCGGAACGATCGCGCTTTGTTCGCGCTCGGTAGTGAACGCGATCCACTTGCCATCGGGCGACCAACGGAATCCCTCGATCGACTTCTTGCCGCGTGTCAGTTGAAAGCTCACGCCGGTCGACACGTTCACAATCCAAAGCTGGCGAACGTAGAGGTTGTCTTCCCAATCGGTCTCGCGCACGGCATAAGCGATGTAGCGCCCATCGGGCGAAATTTGGTGGCCGTTGATGCCTTTCAGGCTTAGCTGCTCATCGATCGTCGGGACGTGCTTGGTTTGAGCAAAATTCGTCGAGGCGAGACCGAGGCAGAGTAAAAACAGCGCGAGGTTTTTCAAAGTGCCCTCTTTGTCGGACCAAGATGGAGCGATATCGTACACGAGACGCTTGCGTGCGACGAACGTTTCATCGTGTTCAGCAGGGATGGTCAACCGGGGTGTTCACGGCGCGTTCACAGGAAGGAAGTGCCGGTGCTCCGTGACCCGGGGATGTTCGATTGCGAAGCAAAGGTGTATACGTAACTGCGCGAACCGCGTCGTATAAGCGTGGCATCGAGATTCTAAACGGACGAAGTTATGGGACCTGAACTCAACCTCAGTTTTTGGCATTCTGCGATCATCGGCGTTCTCCTCGGCGGCGCAGTAATTCTTGGTTCGCCAGTTTGGGCAACAGCCCAAGCTCCGCCCGCGCAACCCGCACCACAAGCGCAACCACAGGGCGGCGGACCAGGACGCCCCGGCAATCGGCCGTCGCGGCCGCCGAGTGGAAAACCGGGGGGACCGCCTCCCGGGAGACCGACTGGCGGAAGACCCGGACGCCCCGGCCAGCCGACGATTCAGCCGGTGCCCGGCCCGCGCCCGACTCCAGGTCGACCTGGCTACAGACCGCCGAGACCTGGCCCGGGACGCCCAGGCGGACCTCCGCCTCCGTACGCGTGGAGGCCCGGCGATCGCGATCGCATGCGCCGCTACTACGGGCGAAATTTCGGCTATATCAACCGAGGGCGCAGGCCCATTTTCACGATCGGGGGATTCATTCCATTCGGCGATCGCGGCTATTTTCGTCCGGTGCCGCCGGGGCTTTACGGATACCTGCCGCCTCCGCCGCCGGGTTACGTGATGGGATATTTCGACGGATACGTCGTGATCTACGACCCAGTGTCGTATTCCGTTCTGAATGTGATGGATTTGTTGGACTAGCTGGCTGAATTCGCAGCTAGCGAGCCTGGCCAGCGGTCGACTTCGCGGCCTGCTGCTCGGAGTATTGGACGAACTCTTCGTACGTGCCTTTGAAGTCGTCGATCTTGCCGCCGAGAAAATTCCAGATGCGCGTGGCGACTTCATCGATGACGTCGTGGTCGTGCGTGACGAGCAGCACCGTGCCGTCGTAGCGCTGCAACGCAATGTTGAGTGCGTTGATCGATTCGAGATCGAGGTGGTTCGTCGGTTCGTCGAGCACGAGGAAGTTCGGCTTCTGCAGCATCAGG
>Ga0209006_10000525_pt1 | contig 35884 bp, 24 predicted proteins | sample JacPin_JW_Ref_O2_FD_188567 | JGI IMG/M metagenome (GOLD analysis project Ga0209006, IMG submission 188567) | Forest soil microbial communities from Algoma, Ontario, Canada - Jack Pine, Ontario site 1_JW_Ref_O2 (SPAdes) (version 2) | ecosystem: Environmental > Terrestrial > Soil > Boreal... | reverse complement strand
ATTCTGGCTCTCGTCCTTGCCATTGTGTGAAGCGGGTGAGCATGTCCTGCGCGGCCACCGTTTCCTGACTCATCCGTGCTGCCGTCGCTTGTACTCCCAGTCATCTAACTGAAGTTGGAACAACGAAGCACGTCGGACTAGACTCGGCCCCTGGATTTCGGTTCTCTCCCTCAGCCCCGCTGCGGTTCCCAGAGATCGAGTTCGTTGGGAGCTAAAGTCTGTGGGCTTGACGCGTGAGCCGAGGTCTTCTCGTGCACAATCGAGCAGCGCTTGGTAGGATGTTGATCGCCGAATCAACCAAGGAGTACCCGTGGCTCACCAACATCCTCCCCGCTTCTTGAAGATTGTGGACGACGCGAAGACCCGCATCCGCGAAACCAACGTCGGCGAAGTCAAGGCCAGGATGGATCGCGGCGAAAAGTTTCTACTCGTCGACGTGCGCGAAGAGGGCGAGTTCGCCAAAGATCATCTGCCGGGCGCGATCCATCTGGGCAAAGGCATCATTGAGCGCGACATCGAGGCGCGCGTGCCTGCGTTGAATACCGAACTGGTGCTCTATTGTGGCGGCGGCTTCCGGTCGGCGCTGGCGGCAGACAATCTGCAGAAGATGGGCTATACGAACGTGATCTCCATGGACGGAGGCATCCGCGACTGGCGGGAGAAGGGATATCCGCTGACCCAGGAGTAACCCGGTTCCCAGTTCTCATTTATGAACGCTCGTATCTTCTTCTGGTCGCTGACCTCGTCACTCGCCGGATTTCTTTTCGGTTTCGACACTGTCGTTATTTCCGGCGCCGAAAAAACAATTCAGACGCTCTGGGGACTGACTCCGGGACTGCATGGCATTGCCATGGCATCGGCGCTATACGGCACCGTGGTCGGGGCCCTGCTCGGGGGTTGGCCCGCTGACCGGTTCGGACGTAAAGCCACGCTGCTGTGGATCGGTGTTCTTTATTTCATCGGCGCGGTGGGCTCGGGCTTGGCGCCAAACGTAGCCACATTTATTGTTGCGCGCGTCATCGGCGGGTTGGGCATCGGCATCTCCACCGTGGTTGCCCCCATGTACATTTCCGAGATCGCGCCGCCTAAGTATCGCGGCCGCCTCGCCGGCATGTTCCAGTTCAACATTGTTTTCGGCATCCTGATCGCATTCGTCTCGAACGCGCTGCTCGCGGGCATCGGCGAGAACGCCTGGCGCTGGATGCTGGGCGTGGCCGCGTTTCCGTCGCTGCTCTACGTTGTCTTCTGCTTCGGCCTTCCTGAAAGTCCACGCTGGCTGCTCAGCCGGAAGGGTGACCGCGAGGCCGGCGTTGAAGTGCTGCAACGAATCGAGCCGGACGCCTCGAAAGCCGAAATCGCGGCCGAAGCAGACGCGATTATGAACGCATCCACTGAGCCAGGGTCGTCAGGGAATTTCTGGACGAGGCGTCTTCAGAAACCAATCCTGCTCGCCATCCTGATTGCGTTTTTCAACCAACTCTCCGGCATCAATGCGATTCTGTACTTCGCCCCACGCATTTTTGAACTGACCGGCCTCGGGGCAAAAGCCGCGCTGCTGCAATCGGTCGGGATCGGCGTCACCAATCTGGTTTTCACTTTCGTCGGCCTCTGGCTGATCGACCGGTTGGGCCGCCGCACGCTTCTCTACATTGGTTCGTTCGGGTATATCACTTCGCTCGGTCTGGTCGCCTGGGCCTTCTTTACGGAGCATCTCTCCATTGTGCCGGCTTGCATCTTCGCCTTCATCGCTGCCCACGCCATCGGCCAGGGAGCGGTGATCTGGGTTTTTATCTCGGAGATATTTCCCAACCGTCATCGCGCGGAAGGACAAACCCTGGGCAGTTTCACGCACTGGATCTTCGCCGCCCTGCTCACAACTTTTTTCCCGAGGATGGTTACCTCCTTCCCTCCCGGCTATGTCTTTTCTTTTTTCGCCGGCATGATGGTTCTTCAACTCCTTTGGGTGAAAACCATGGTTCCGGAGACGAAGGGCGTGCCGCTGGAGCAGATCCAGAAGCAACTGGGAATCGAATAGGAGCGAGGTCTCTGGTGGTCTTTTCCTACTTGGTCTGCGCCGGTTCCTGATAAAGGCCGATCACGTTTCCCGCGGGATCGCCGAACCTTGCCGTAATTTCCGGCGCGTCCACGCCAATCGGCTGCACGATCTTGCCCCCCATTGCGACGACCGCGTCTAAGGTCGCGGCCACACTGTCCACCATGATGTAGACTACCAGCCCCGGACGGTGCGGAGGCCGGCCAAGAACCCACGCGCCGCCGACTTCTCCGGTGCTGTCGTCAAACGCAGTTGCGCCATCTCCGCGCCGCCGAATGTTCCAGCCGAAGACCTGCTTGTAGAAAGCCGCAGACTGCGCAATGTCCGACGCGGGAATCTCCACGTAGCAAATCTTGCCATTCGCAAGAGTTGGACCCATCCGTTACTCCTTTCGATGCCGCGAGGGTAGGTCGCCAGACGTTCAGAGCGCCCGCGTTTCTCACGGCACCGCGGGCAACGCCATCTTCTGGCGGATCCCTCCGCCCTCGACAATCGTGTAAATAAAATCGGCCGCGACATTATGCAAAACTTCGGTTTCACCATTCGGCCAGCGAATGCTCACCTCCTGCATCTTGTCATTCGCCGCCAGCCCGAAGTGCAGTCGCAAATCGTTCTGCGAAATGTAACTCGCCCCGCCACGGACTTCATCGAACTGCACCAGCGTCCCGGCTTTCACCGTCACGCGCGCGCCGATCGCAGCTTTGTTGCTCTTGGCTCCAATCAGCTTGAACAAAACACGGTGATTCGAACTGCTAGTGCGATTCATCAGCAGTGACGGCGGCGCGCCCGCGTTGAGTACTACGATATCTACATTCCCGTCATTGTTGATGTCCCCGAACGCCGCGCCCCGCCTCGATTGCGGAGGCATCGTAGCCAGCGCCGCAGAAACATCCTCAAACGTGCCGTCGCGATGGTTGCGAAATAGGTTCATGGGCTGGCGGTAATGCGTGCCCCCGGGGATGGTATCGACTTGGGGATAGACGTGGCCATTGGCCACAAAAAGATCGAGCCAGCCGTCGTTGTCCATGTCGAAGAACGAGGTTCCCCAACTCACATACGGGTACGTCGGCTTCATCACCCTGGCCCGCACGCTGACGTCTGCAAAACTGTCGTTTCCCAGATTGTGATAGAGCACGGAACCTTGCTCCACAAAATTCGTGACGAACATGGAAAGGCGGCCTTCGTGCAAATAATCTCCCCAAGTCACGCCCATGGAGCCTTGCTGCATGCCGTCCCCGCTCAGGGCGACTCCCGAGAGCAATCCGATATCCTCGAAGGTGCCGTCGTGTTTATTTTTGTAGAGAAAGTTTGGCCCGGCGTCGTTGGCCACGTAGAGATCGAGCCAGCCGTCGTTGTCGTAGTCTCCCCAGGTCGCGCCTAAACCGTAGTAATGATGCGGATCGTCGACCCCGGCTTTCTTTGAAACTTCCTCGAAGGTTCCATCGCCTTTGTTGTGAAACAGCAAATCGGATTCGCCAGGCAGACCCCAGGGGCCGCACTGCACCAGCACACCTTTAAATCGACAGAAGCGCGGATCGTTGCCGAACTCCGGCAGTTTGTCGATTTCGACGTGCACGTAGCGCGAGACGAACAAGTCGACGTGGCCGTCGCGATCATAGTCGGCCCAGGCCGCGCCGGTGCTGAAGCCGCCGCCGCGCACTCCGGCTTTTTCGGTCACGTCCTCAAACTTGCAGTTGCCCAGGTTGTGATACAGCACGTTGCCACCAAACCCGGTGACGTAAATATCGTCGAGGCCGTCGTTGTCAAAATCGGCCACGGCAATGCCCATGCCCCAACCTTTTCGGGTGAGGCCCGCGGCCACGGTGATGTCGGTGAACTTGGGGTCGCCGCCGTCGGAGCCAGCGTCCTGATGATAGAGCGTGACCATCAGATCGCCGCCCTGCTTGTAGCGTTCGACCGTGGATCCGTTGACCGTGAGGATGTCGAGCTTGCCATCGTTATCGCAATCGATGAGACCGACGCCACCGCTCATGGATTCGACAATATATCTCTTGTCGGTCGAAGAAATGTGCGGGACGGTAAGACCCGCCTTCTGGCCGATGTCTTCGAACTTTGGAAGTGGGGACGGCTCGGAAGGAGGCTTGGGAGAAGTGTTCTGCGCCGGTGAAAACGGCGCCAGCAACAGCACCAACCAACAACTCCACCGGGTTCGCATAGGGAAAAGGATTTGTAGATTATAGCGGAGGTTGTGCTGGGGGCTTTAAAACAACGATCGGAGGGTTGTGTCGGACGGACGCCCTTGTCCGTCGCTCTTGACGTTGCACGTGAAGTTACTACGTACCCACCGACCTCGCCTCCCGGTCCCAAGGCGAGACTTAAGCTTTAGAGTCAAAATCAATCAAAGTCAAAGGCGACGGACAAGAGTGTCCGTCCTACACAACCAACGCGGGCATCGATATCACTGCGAAAAGATGGCGCGAATCCTCGGCGAATCCGGGGGCATTTTTGTTGATCTCCGTCTTCTGCCTTCACTGATTAACGCGACCTGCCGGGGGAAACGGGGTCATGGCTGAGCATACTGACTTTTCGTGGAGCGTCGAAGTGCGCGGTTGGGCGGTCGAGTCGCTTTCCCGGCGGACGAGAGCGTCCGCCGCTCCATGATTTGAGGGAGCGGCATGCGCCCATAACTGGGTTAGAATGGCGTCCCAGTTGACGGCGCGGGTGTGGAGGTAAGAGCGGGAGGAGTTGAACGCAAGAACACAGCGGAGGCGCGGGGCGAATGGATCCAGATCGGCTGACCAAGCTGGATGAGAGGCAGGGAAAGATCGTGGAACTGCGGTTTTTTGGCGGACTCACCGTGGAGCAGACAGCAGATCTGCTGGGGGTCTCCCCCAAGACGGTGAAGCGGGTTTGGAGCCTGGCCAAGGCCTGGCTCCACGGAGAGATGAAAGCCATTCATGGCGACACGGCGGGACAACTGGGAGGCAGCGAAAGCGCTGTTTGAGGCTGCGCTCGAAGAGGACGCGGCGAACCGATCCTCGTTTCTGAAGGAGCGCTGCTCCGATGCGAGCGTGTGCGCCGAAGTGGAGAGGCTGCTCGCGGAACACGACGAGGCAGCATCCTCATTTCTCCCCACGGAGCTTCCTACGGTGTCGCTGGGCGATTTCATTCCAGAGCCTGCGGCCAGGAACCAGCAGCTTTCGGAGTCTCAGGTACTGGCCGGACGATTCCGCATTGTCCGTTACATCGCCGGTGGAGGTATGGGCGAGGTATATGAGGCCGAGGATCAGGAACTGCGCGAGCGGGTCGCGATAAAGACCATCCGGGCGGATATTTTGGTGCAGCCCAACGCCATGGCGCGATTCAAGCGCGAAGTTTATCTGGCACGAAAAGTGACGCATCCCAACGTGTGCCGGATTTTCGACCTGTTCCGCCACAAGCCCGACGACGGCAGCGTGAAAGAAGAAATCGTTTTTATCAGCATGGAGCTGCTGCGGGGAAAGACTTTGGCCGCCCGCATGAAGGACGGCGCACGGATGAGCATGAGCGAGGCGCTGCCGCTGGTGGGGCAGATGGCGTCGGCTCTGGCCGCGGCGCACGAGGTGGGCATCGTACATCGCGACTTCAAGCCCGGGAACGTAGTGCTGGTGGCAGGATCTGGAACGGGCGGAGAGCGTGCAGTAGTCACCGATTTCGGGCTGGCGCTGCAATCGCTGGCCTCGGACGAAGGGGTTTCGGTGTCGACCGGCCAGGGGATTTTGGGAACGCCGGCGTATATGGCGCCTGAGCAGCTGGAAGGGCGGCCGGCGACGAACGCGTCCGATATTTATGCGCTGGGGCTGGTGATCTACGAGATGGTCACCGGCGGGAGGGCTTTCGCCGGCGAGAGCCCGCTGTCTTCGGCCTTCAAGCGGCTGAGCGAGCCTCCGCGTCCGCCGCGCGACTTTGCGCCTGACTTGAGCCCGGCGTGTGAATCGATAATTCTTCGTTGCCTGGCGCGCGACCCGACGGATCGCTTCACGAGTGCACGCGATGTGACAACAGCGCTGGCGGAAAATCTCCCGCAGCCCGTCACGGCTACGACGATTGCCCCGCGGCCCGTAGCAGCCCTGCAGCATCCCCCGGTCGTTGCGAAGACCAAGCGTTCCGCGGTCGCGAAAACTTCAGCTGCGCTAATTCTCATTGCGCTGGCTGCTGTGGGAGTTTACGAGTGGCGGACGCTGCACCCCGCCGCGCAGCCGCTGGTAGTGGTCGCCGGTTTTAAAAACAATTCCGGTGATTCAGCTTACGACTGGCTAGCCACGGATTTGACTGAAACGCTTACTGCGGATCTGGGAGCGTCTGATCTGGGAACGTCTAACGGCGTGCAGACCGTGCCCACCGACGAGCTGGCTCGGGTCCGCACTGAATTCTCCATCGCTCCGGCGCAGAATCTCGAGAGCGGGAATCTTGCCAAAGTGCGCCAGGCCGTCGGCGCCAATTACGTTCTCCTGGGCAGCTACCGCATTCATGGCGAGTCAGCGGAGGAGGGTCTCACGCTCGATTTACGCCTGGAAGATTCCGCCGAAAAAACTCTGAGCACTCTTAACCGCAGCGGCAATGAAACGGATTACGGCAAGCTGGTCACCGAGGTTGCAGCAGAGGTTAGGGCCAAACTCGGAAAAGCTGGGCTACCTGCGGTGGAAGCGTCCCAGCTGCAGAATCTTTATCCGAGCAGTCCTGAAGCGCGCAAGCTGTATTTCGAGGCTCTGGATAAGCTTCGTTCACTGGACGCCCCGTCCGCGCTGGAGCTCTTAAAGCAAGCCGCGCAACAGCAACCGGACAACGTCGCCATACACTCCGCGCTGGCCGATACATGGTCTTTGCTGAAGCACGATCCCGAGGCTGCCGCTGAGGCGAAGGAGGCTGCGGATCTCGCCGGAAAAACGCCGCTTCCCTTCGAATACATCGTGCTGGCGCGGGCCCGGGCCGAAGAAATGACCCAGGATTGGGATGCTGCGATCAAGGACTACAGCCTGCTGTTTCCGCATTATCAGCAACTGAGCTATGGCCTGCAACTCGCCAAAGTCCAAGCGGAAGGATCCCAGCCCAAGGCTGCGCTTGACACCTTGAACCAACTCGCGGGATTGCGGCCACCGATGAACAGCGATCCCCGGATCGAGATCGCCCGGGCGGAAGTCTATGCAATGATGAACGATTTCGCCGGCGAACTGCGATCGGCTCAATCGGCGCTCAGCGAGGCACGGACACGCAATGCGAAACTGATGGAGGCCAATGCGGAACATGAGCTTTGCTGGGCGCATCGTAATCTGGGCCACGTAGAGGATGCGATTGCGGCCTGCAACCAGGCGGAGACTCTTTTTTCGGCGTTCGGGGACAGCGTGAACGCCGCGGTGGCCCTCAACGACGTCGCCATGTGGCTTCGGGATCGTGGCCGTTACCCTGAGGCCAAAGAACAGTTTGAACGTGTTATCCAGATTCATCGAAAGGCGGGGGCTCAAAAAGATCTGGTTGGAGCGAACGTGAACCTGGCCGGAGTTCTGGTCCGGATGGGCAAGCCCCAGGAAGCGCAGGACTACATCGACAGCGCATTGCACATCGCCGGTTCGATTCACGACGAGGAAGACGAAGCCGAGGCACGCATTCTCAAGGGGGAGGTGCTCTCTTCAGGAGGCCATCCGGTTGAGGCCGAGCGTGAAGTTAGCAAGGCGCTGGCCCTGGCGCAGGGCCTGGGGAACACTGTGATTCAGGCCACTGCCTTGAGCAATCTGGCGGAAATTCAGTCGGAAACCGACTCCGGCAGCGCGCTGGCAGCCTATGAAAAAGTGTTGAGATTGCGGAGGGCAATCGGCGATCCCACGGAAGTCGCGACCTGCCTCTTTAATATGGGCGACGTGCAGTATCACCGTGGCGAACTTGACGCCTCGGAAGCCTCCTACCGGGAAGCCATCCAAATTAGTACCGACCAAAAAGACAAGCCCGGGGTTGCTCTCGGATCCATATCCCTGGCTCAGATCAACCTGGAACGTCATCGCCTGCCGGAGGCCGAACACCAGGCTCTGGATACGCTTGGTCAGCTCAAAGAATCCCCGGATGCCAATCTGGAAGCGACTGCCGATTCGATTCTATTGAGGGCCATGGTGGAGGAAGGTAAGTTGACGGAGGCGGAAAGTTATGCGGACCGTATCCCCAAGATCGTGGGTCTAGATCCGGACACCAGTTTCGAAAATCGCATGAGCCTCGCCATCTACCTCAAGGCTACAGGTCATGCGGCCGATGCAGTGCACGAAATTGGCAATCTTCCTTCCGAGGCGCACCAACGCGGGCGCAATTTCGCGGCGCTCGAAGCCGAACTGCTTCTGCTCGAACTCCAGACTGACAACCATACCTCATCCCCGTCGCGGGCGCTGGCACTGTCTTCCATCCGCAAACGCGCTGAGCGGGCCGGGTTCAAGCTGCTGACCAACCGGATGACCCACGTTCGAGCGTAGCGGCGTACGCCGCACGCAGCTCGGCCTGGCTCCACATAATCCCCAAATACCCCCAAAATTCCCCCAAATTCCCTTGACGGAATCGAGAAAACCGGGGAAACTGCTTGCGGCGCTTTCCCCCCCGAACCATTTAGCCGTACAACTTCTCAAGGAAGGCTACTCGAATGCTCAGGCTCAAGATGCTCGGTGCCTCGGCACTGTTTTGCCTGCTAGTTGCGCTGCCTCTGAACGCCAGTCGTCGCCCAGACGTTCCCAGCTCGCGGAATGGGTCTGGTCCGTCCAGCGCATGCCCGGACTCGAAAGCCACACCTTTTTTTGCGCAACTTGATGGCGCAGTGACGCCCCCCGCGGGGTGCAACAAGACTGGCGAGCCCCATGACCCGAACAAGCCGAATCCTCCAGCGCTCTATCCAAATCTCTCGGTGACCCTCACGGGCTCGGGATTCACGGTGACCATAACGCCGGCGCTGTGGGATTTAGGTTTTGCGGCCCCGAACACCAAGCACACGGTTTTTGCGGTGCAATTCAGCGGAGCAAGTGGCATGACTCTGCAATCTCTGCTGATCGGGTCCAAGCTCAACAACGCCGGTTACGTTCTCTGCGACACCAGCGAACCGTCCGCAATGCCGTCGTCGGTGTTTTGCGTCTCCGACCCGTTCGTGCTCTACTCCGAAGGGTCTCCAGAGGCAGCGCTGGAGCCTGCGGCGATCTCCCAGGCGGACAACACAACCACGCGCTGGGATTTCAGCAATTTTGCGGTGGGAGGAAGCCTTGGGCTCGTGGTGGACGGCTTTCCTACAGTGTTTTCCAAGATTGACGCGTTTCCCGTCTCGAACGCGCTAACCGCAGCCTCTTTCGCTTCCTCCAACTTCCTGGCGATCGTGAGTCCAGGGGCGGGGGGTAAGCCGTTATTCGCCGGCGGGTTATTCGACGGTGGTGCGACCCTGAAGGTGGCACCCGCGGCTCTGAACGATCTTTTTTCAAACGCCATCAACATCAAGAAAGTTCCGTTCAAGAGTTTTGTCAACACCTCTGGAACAAACCCGACCGAACTGACAGTGGCTCCGAATCCTCCACCCGAGCCACCGCTCGCCGGAAGCATGGTCGACTCTCAGGGCGATCCAGTTCCGAAAGATCCTGGGGTACTCAATGCCGGCACGCCCTGCAGCGGATCCTGGCCACCTGGTGCGAATGTATTTCGGAGCGTTTGGTACACATTCACGCCAACGATCAGCGAGAATTACGCGGCCAGCACCGCGGGCAGTCGGTATGATACGGGCGTGTATGTGTTCACCGGTTCTCCGTCGTCTCCGACCACGGTCGCCTGCAATGACGATGCGCCCACCAACACCACGGTGGTTCCTGAGTCCTCTTACGCGAATTTCGCAGCCACGGCTGGGACCACTTACTACATTATGGTGAGTGAAGTTCAGCCGCCCTCGGGGACAGACTCGAGCGGCACCATTGGCCTGGCTGCTCCGCTAGCTACGGACGCCACGCTCGATTTCAGCCTCGCCGTGGGCAGCCCCGTTGTCCTGTCGCCTAACACGGTGTTGAACTTCTCGACCTCCCAAACGGTGAAGACTTCCAGTTCGTTGCCGATCACGGCAACCAACACCACCTCCAAAAACGTCACCGTCTCAGAGGCTGCGATCATCAACAGCGGGGCGCAAGACTTCAGCCAGACCAATGACTGTACAACCCTGGCTCCAGGCGACTCCTGCACCGTCACGGTAGTCTTCACCCCACTCGTGGCGAAATCGGTCACTGCGACTCTGGTGCTGCACATCAGCGGAGGAGTGAATCCCACGGGGATCACCCTAACCGGGACGGGCGTTCCCCCTAATTAGGCTCGCCCAAAGTATTCTTGATCAGTCGTTCGAGAGAGTAGGGAATTGTTTTCCAGCAATGCGCAGGGTGTGTTGAGAAAAACGCCGGGATCGGGGACATTTCCATTTGTAACATCTGTCGCCGTGGTATGCGCGGGAGCACTTCTGCTGGCTTGGCCAGCGCTCTATAACCGCTATCCGTTGTTCTATCCGGATTCGATGACGTACCTGGGAGATGCACGCGTTGTCGCGCGGGCATTGTTTCTGCATCAACTCTCCGAATACTACGGCATGCGGTCGTTCATCTACAGCCTGGGCATTTTGCCGTGGCATTGGAACGTGACTCCATGGCCCGTCGTCGCTTTCCAGTCAGTGCTCACAGCTTACGTTCTCTGGCTCGTGGTGCGGTCCATCGTGCCGCGGCCGACGGCGAAGCGCTATTTGATTCTGCTCGCGCTGCTTAGCCTGTTCACGAGTCTGAGTTGGTATTCCAGCCTGATCATGCCAGACATTCTCGGGCCGGTGCTTTATCTGTGCATTTATCTGCTGGTGTTTGCCCGGGACGATCTTACCCGCGCGGACCACGTGGCCGTGTTTCTTATCGCCTGGTGGGCGGTGGCGTCGCATGCCACGCACCTGATGCTGGCGGGGGGACTTTGCGCGCTATTGGCTTTGCTGCTGGTGCTTCGGCGGCCATTCATGCAAGCGCGCTGGAAAGCCGTGGGCGAAGTGGCTCTCATCGTCGTGCTCGCGGCTGCCGCCCAGTTGGCGCTCAATGATTTTCTCTATGGCAAGCCCTCGTTGAACGGCGATCGTCCGCCGTTTCTGATGGCCCGCATCATTGCCGACGGTCCGGGACGATGGTACCTGGAGGAGCATTGCCCGGAAGTGAAGTTCGCCATCTGCGACCATGTTCATGATCTTCCCAGTGATCCCGACATATTTCTTTGGGGCGCAAATGGAATCTGGCAGAACACCGACGATGAATCCGCACAACGGCTAAGCCAGGAAGAGATGCCGTTCGTGCTGGCCACTCTGCGCGCTTATCCCCGCCAGCAGTTGACCAAGTCTGCCATCGCCTTCTGGCAACAACTGGCGGTCTTTGGCTTGTATGACCTGGATGCGAGCGACGTGATACTCGACGAATTCGACGGTGTCTTCCCGGGGGCGCGGCCGCATTACCGGCAAAGCCGGCAGGCACAGAACACGCTGCCGCTCGAGTTCTTCACATCCGTCGGAAACTGGACAGCGATTTTTTCGCTGGTAGTGATATGTGCGGTCGCTCCTTTTCTGTGGCGTAAGAGGTCCGCGCGCCTTGTCGGACTCAGCGTGGTCATCGTTTCCACGGTGGTGGCCAACGCGTTGGTCACCGGCCCGCTGTCCATGGTGGAGGACCGCTTCCAGAGCCGGGTGATCTGGTTATTGTCGTTCCTGGCGGCATTGTTCGTGATGGTTTGGCTGGATCGCCGGCGCCACCCCGGTGGCGAGGACGCTCTTGCCCGCGAAACCCAGCACTGACGATTTTTCAAGTGGTCACTGGCGTAACTTCGCGTTTTCTCAGCTTCGTGGTGAAATCTTGGTGGAGTGATTTCATTTTTGCGGCGGGTACCACCCAGATCATCTACCTCAAATGCCAATCATGTTTCCCTGCAGCGCCATCTAGATTCATTGCTCGTTTCGTCCGACGACTCATAAAGCGAGTAGCGAGGATCACATTGGGATTCTGGTTTGAGTTTGACCCAGCGAGCAAAATCCTGCTGGCCCGATTCGAGGGCCGGCTCACGGATGAATTGCTGACCGCGCTTTACGAGGCGATTCGAAAGTACGCGCGAGCGACCGATGCGAGCGCAGGCATTTTGGATTTCTCCGCGATGAGTGAGCTCGCAGTATCCACCAAAGTTGTTCATCAGCTGGCAAATCGGGAGCCAGCCATGCCGGATGCGACCACCCGTCCTCGCTTTATCGTTGCTCCATCCCAGGCTGCGTTTGGTACGGCTCGCATGTTTCAACTGATGCGATGGTCGAAGCGGCCGCTCCTAAAAGTCGTCCGCACCTTGGATGAGGCGTTTGCCGCACTCGGGCATTCCATCCCCGGCCCGCGCAGCTATCGGTTGCCTGTCGATTCCAATTGACGCACTGGCGAGAATATTCACCACGGTCGGTGAGCGCAGCCCGAAACTCCTGCCCATTTAGCAGGAATCAGCGTTCCAGAATCTCTTTGTAGGCATTCAGCGCGACTTTTTTCGGTCGGCTGGGCAACAGCACGTCCACGTTTCGCGTAGTGTTGCCGCCGATCGGGATCTGGCCGAGACGAATCATTCCTTTGCCAAAATCGGCAAATACGGGAACCAGCATGGCAAAGTGTTCGTCGACCTCACTCTGCGTGATGGTCATGTGCAACTTCACTTTGCCGCCGTCCGTGGGAGTGAGTTGATAGTCGAAGTGGTATCGCGGCACCTGCGTGTCGTATACCCACTCGTCGAAAAACCAATCCAGCCGGCCATTCCCGCCCATATCCATCATCTTGGTCATATGTTTCTCGGCAACCGCCTTGAAGGATTCCGTGCTTGCCGCTCGCTCGCGGTGGCTATCCACAAAGTCATGCATCATGGCGATGAACGCCTTGTCATGATCTTCCTGCGTATACATCATCGAACGCAGCATATCGAGCACGAATGCGCCCTTGGGATAGGTCACGTTCTGGTAGGCACTTTCAGACCGGGGAGACACCAGCCGCAGCCCCATCCACAGCGGCCCGGCATCGTTCGGAGCTACACCAAAATTATTCTTCTCGAGAACGCGGAGGCGCAGGCGGTCCCAAAATTCAATGTAGTCTTTCCGCCAGTCTCCTCCCATGGCTTGCTGCAAAAACAGCCCGGCGGAGAACTCCGCAAAGCCCTCCGACAGCCACTGGTCGTGGTAGGACGCCCAGCCCACGGTGTGCCCCCACCACTGGTGGGAGACCTCATGGGGAGTCACTTCCTGCACGAAGCCAGTGAATTTGCTGTTGATCGAACCGAACAGCAACCATCGCTGGGTCGAGTCGGTGTAGGCGGAGATGGGAAGATAAATGAGGTTGGGCCAGGATTGCCCGAAATTAAAATTCGGCTGCTCGGTGACATAGATGTCTTCGTAAGGGCTCTTGCCGAAATAGAAAGTGCAGAGCTGCAACTGCGCGCGGGTTTGTTCGAGAGCGTATTTCGTCATGGCGTGCGGCGCCAGGGACTGAAGCGCGCGGGACCGGCGCAGGTTGTTGGGCAACTCGGTTAAGTAATAGCCCGAAATTTTATAACCGGTAATGTCATCCGGCACATCGAGTCTCTGGTATTCACCGTAGTTGAACCCAGCCACCGCCACCGGGATCGGCGTGATCCAGTGGCTGACGGCTAAATCCTGTTCTGTGGATTCTCCCTGCAGTTTCCCGACGCTGATGACTTTGTATTTGCGTGGAACCTTAAAGGTAAGGTCGTAAAGCGCGCGTTCGCCGAATCCGTTCAGGTTCGGATACCAGGACGAGCGGGCGCTCACGTAGAAGCTTCCCTCTCCCGCTTCTTCCAGAACCTTATCGCCGGCATACTCGACGTTGATGGATTGTTCCTTGCCGAGCGGCGGCGCCTGCGGAAGGATCACGTAGAACGACCCGTCCTCCTTGCGGCTTTCCTGGATGAAATAAAGATCCTGGCCCTGCTCGTCCGTAACACGCGAGACACGGAGATTTGGCAACAAACCAAACTTCAGCACTCTCTCTCCGGCCACCAGCGACGCGAAACTGATCGTAGCCGTGCTGAACAAATGCCGGTTCTTGGCAATAACGGTCTCGATCTTGTAGCGATGCGTGGCAAACAGGCGGCGGTCTTCACTGGAACTGGCGGTATGGTTGGCGTATTCCGATTTCAGGTGCGACAGGTACCACACGCCGTCGTCCAAGCTTTCCGGATCGTAGTTGATGAGAGCGACTTCCTCCGATGAATCCATCTGTGGCAGCGCACCCACCCGCATCCTCAGAAAAAAACGGAGATCCTTGTGCTTGTTGCCGCGGAGATAAGCATTAAAAAATTCCGGATGCGAAGGGTTGTAGACAGCAGCCAGAATATCGGCGTCCACGTTGTCCATGGTTTCGCCCTGCAACAGATACTGCGTAAAGCCCAGCGGCAATTCCCGGCGCTGACGCATCTTTTCCTTCCAGGAGCGAAAGGCAGTGGATGCGTCGGACGTCTCCACTCGATCCCCAAGTCCAGGAAGAAACTTCAGGCGAACATCGCCAGTGAACCGGAAAACCGCCTCGCTGAAATCTTCGTTGAACTCGGCTGCACCCGTTCGGCGAGTCAGTTCGCGGGCATCGAGATTGGTGACAGGCTTTAAATTGAATTGTCCTTCTCCGATGAAGATGGCGCCGGTGACCACTCCATTCACGGGGCTGAGCAGGGTGAGCGTGCCCTTCTGGAAATGGAAGGTGGCCGCGTCCCAGGTCAAGGTGAAATTGTCGAGGCGAAAGGTTTGACCCAGCCCGACCTCGCGCAGTTGCCGGTAGACCGGATCAGAGTTGGCGAATGCCAGACTCTTTCCGGCGACCGAGATGTTCACCTCTGGTTTGGCGATGACAAGAGTGAATTGCAGCGAAACAGCGGCGTGCAGATCGACTGTCTTGATCAGAGGCTCGAAACCGTCCTGCGTCACGCGCACGGAATACGTTCCGGGTTTCAGCTCAGCCGATGCAAATTTGCCGACTGCGTCGGAGGAAAGCACGAGGGGCTGCGCCAGATCGCCGCCTGTGATCTCGATCCGCGCACCGGCAATGACCGCCCCCGAGGAATCCTGGATGGTTCCGGAGATGGTCTGCGAATGCAGCCACGCCGGCGCCAGAAGCCAGAGAATGAATAACGCCACCTTCAACAGCGAAGAGACGCTCCATCGGGGGGCTGCGGCGGGGCGGAGCATTGATTCGGCAAGTATAGCCCGTGCGCCGAGATGCTCCGCCGTTTCTGGAAATCTATTCCACTTCAAAATCCGCCGCGCGAACGTTGGTCGAGTTTCCTGCCGAATCCATGGCTTTCAGCTCTACCTGATAGGAGCCCGGAGCGAGCGAGGCGACGGGTATCCTGAGCGCGATCGGGATCAAGGGACTGCCCGGCTGCATCGCGGTCGCCGTGTTGACCAAGCCCGTCGTCGACTTCTGTTCTTTGGTCTTGGGATCCACAACTTTGAGCTCAAGCCCAACCATGGGGGGAGCGGCGCCGACCAGCAACGGCGCGTAGATTTCTAAATAGACGCCGGCGTTGTCAGTCTTCTTGAAATGGTTCGTCGCCGAGGGCACAATCTGCATGCCTGACGCCACGAGGGGTTTCTTGTCGTCGAGCAGGAGGCCGTCCATGCCCGTGGGCGGCGAATCAGCCACGCGATGGGCTTCGTTGGTCAGAGCCAACCCGCTCAAGCTGAACTGCTTGCCGTCATAGGGATCAATCACCACGGGCATCTGCAGCTTTCCGAAGCTCTGGCTGCCGGAGTTGAACACAACTTTGAGGTTGTACTGGCCCGAAGCGGCTTCGAACTGATTTTCGTAGTGGAAGGGTCGTTTCTGGAACTCCTCCACTTCTTTTTTGCCGTCGAAATCGAGGTTCACGGTATCGCTGAAGCGTGCTCCAACCGTGCCATCCGGCTTGTAAGCGATCCCCAGGATGTTGAGTGCGGAATGCTGTTTCCCCTTTACCTTCTCAAACTTGATCGCGTCGGAGGGAATATCGACCACCAGGTCGATCCGCGCCGTGTTCGGAGAAGTGTAGAAGAACGGAGCTCGCATGGCGGCGCTGACGTTTCCGGCCAACTCGCCGGCGGCGTGACTCTCGAGATCCTTCTCGATCGGATTTCCTGCCAGCAGATCCTTGGGGCGAACGTTGCAATAGCCGCTGCGGGAACGGACATTGGTCCCGCCGCGTTCTACTTTGACGCGCAAGGTATAGCAATTTCCTTCCTGCGATTCAGCCGGTTTGTAGCCAAGAACGTAGTATTGGGATTGGTCTTTGGCGATTTTCTCCAGGCCGCCAAGCAAATCGTTGGTGTTGACGATGACGAAGCCGCCGGTTCCATCCGCCAACTGGTAAAGCACCTGCTGATTGGTCGTTGCCGACTCAGGGAACTGCGGAACGATCTGTCGCGGCTGGTTGTACAGAGATGTTGCTCCCAGACCGCCGGCGCTCGTGCCCCCTGTGCCACCGGTGCCACCGGTACCACCGTGTCCGCCACCTCCACCGGTGCCCGTGCCTCCGGTGCCCCCGGTACCGCCATGCCCTCCGCCGCCCGAGCCACCGCTGCCGGTCCCGCCGCCCGTACCCGTGCCGCCGGTACCTGTACCACCTCCGCCCGTGCCACCTCCACTGTGCCCGCCGCCACCACCGCCGCCTCCCCCACCACCGCCACCTCCACCGCCGCCTCCGCCATGTTGCGGCGGGTCAGCCCACGCGGCCACAAAGGGCGCAAACCGCAAGAACGGATAAGCCGGAGCCGGACTTCCGGCGTAGCTCAGCGCGGCCGGTATGATGCGAGCGGAGTCGGACGAGGAATGCCGGAGCATGGCATGTGGCGCCCTCATCTCGGGCACTACCAGGCCACGAACATCGATGGGATACACGGCGACGTTGGCTTTGTTGCAGGAGTCAATCACTGCGGTCAATTCCGATTGCCGGTCCGGCGTCAAGGGAAAGCCGGAGGTCAGCATGACCAGAGTCTTGCGGCCGGGAATACTGCCCAGATTCTTGGCCAGGCTGCGCAGCGCGAGCATGACGGTGTGCGCGCCGAAGTCGGCTTCCGGGTTGTTCATCCCTAGCAGGGATGGCACGGGTGGCGCACCCAGCGAGGCAACCTCCGGGGTACCGGCGTTGGGAGAGACGGACGATCCTTTTACGCCGCTCACCACTTGTTTCAAACGCTCCGCATCGGCAGTGAAGTTCTGCGCGATGTGCACGCTGCCCCCGAAATCGATCACGGCCATCAGGCGGTTGGGTCCGGCGTTGGCGTCAATGAATTGCGCGGCTGCTTGCCGCGCTCGCACCTGATCGCCCATATCCATGGTGGAGTTGTCGAAGAACAGCACCAGGTAGCGCTTCTGGTTTTTCGCAGGCGAGGCAGAATCCTCCTCGAAGGAAAATGTGGTGATGGCTTGCTCCTTGCCGTTTTCCCATACCTTGAAGTCTTTGGCGGTGAGGTCGCGGACGTAGCCACCCTTCTTGTCGGTAACCACGGTATCCACGAGCACCAATCGAGTCTCTACGTGGATTGCGCTGGCATCGCTGGCGGGCTGCTGCGGCCCCGGCGCCGCGTAGACACTTTCGGTCTGCTGCCACATCAGCCATCCGCTGGCGAAACAGATTACTGCGACCATGAGAACCAGCCGTCGAACTTGCATACTCACCTCCACAGACGTCACGAATATCGATTTACCGAATCTTGCCTACCGGAACTCAGCTTCGCGCCCTTTCAACTTCGCGCCCTTAGGGAATCTCGACTGCGCCATTTTCAGCCGACATCAGCCGGCCTTCTGTATCCCGCACTACCAGGCGCACCAGGTAGCTCCCTGGCTTCACATCAAAACTGGCCCTCATTGTGATTCCCGAGCCCAGTTTGTTTTGCAGCGTGTCATCCTTCAACCGCATTTGCAGAGTTTTCTCGCTTCCCTGCAGAAAAGTCCCATTGCGATCGAACAGCGCCGAAACCACGGTCAGATCGTTCCAGTTTCGTCCTTCCGCTTTTCGAAAGCGCAATTGCTTTACGTCGACATGAGCCAGCACGGTGAGCTTGGCGTCGGCCTCGCTGGACTTGAAAAACTGGGTGTGCAGCCCCACCGGAAGATCGTGCAATTCCTCCTGGGAAAACAGCGCGTCGTCGATCTCTTCTTTGGCTTCCTGCGAGGGGTCCGCTACGTGCTTGGGAGCGAAATAGCCCCTCCGCGACTGGATGGTCAGCTTTTCCGGACTCTTCACGGTGACCTTCAAGCCATGAAAGTTGCCGTCGAGTTTCAGGTTCTGCGGCGTGAAGCCCAGCACGTAATAGTATTCCGGCGCGGTACTGACTCGTCGAAGGCCCTCGTCGAGATCGTTGTTGTTTTGGAAAAACGTGCCGCCGGTGGCGTCCGCCAGCACTGCCATCACGTCGGAGTTTGCCGAAGCGGTGGCGGTCTGGTACTGGACTTTAAGCCCGTTAAATTGCGCGCCAATACCTGCGGTTCCGGCAACCGAGGCGTCACCACCAGGAATTATGGTATAGAGCCCGCGCGCGTCTAGCGCATTGATAATAATTTGAGACCGCAGGGCGCGATCGATGACCTCCGTGTAATCCGTTTCCATCTGCGGTGTAAGGAACCCCGGAGACACCAGGACGACGCTCCGTTGGCCGGGCATGAGGGCTGTTCTGCGAACAATGTCCTTCAACACCCCCAAGGCGAGGCGGCTTTCGGCATCGCCAGCCACCAACGCCTGGTTCGCGGCAGAACTCGCGGCTTGCTGTGCTTGCTGGAGAAACCTTGGATCTCCGTTAAACATGCAATACAGCGCGTCCTGCGTAGCCACCCCGAGCGCTTGGGGATCATGTTTGTTCTCGATCAGGTCGCCCATGTAATAGCTGACGTCGGGACATTCCTGCACCCCACTCCCGGTAACGGGGCGAGGCTGAAGGCGCAGCAAGGTCGCGTGCAATTGCGCGCGATCATCGGTGAAATCCAGCCTCGTCTGCCCGGAGGTGGAGAAGATGGCGACCCGGTCGGTTGGCAGCAGCGTGGCCAGATGACGGTCGGCAGCGGCGCGCACCTGCGCCAGATCTCCGAACTTCAAATGCACGTCGTCAAAAACGAAGGCGATGAAGCGCTCGGGCACGTCGGGCGTCTTTCCCTTGGTGGTTGAAACATCCTCCGGCGCTTCTGGGGCGATCGGCTCGCTGCTCTTGCTCGCCAGCGCCACCTGCGCCCCGGGCTGCTCCACGGAGAATTGGCTGATCACCTGGGGCTTGCCCTTGTCGAACAGCTGAAAATCCTCCTTGTGTAGATTTCCAACTGCGTGTCCCTTGGCGTCACGCGCCACCACGCGCACCAGCACCAGCCGGACATTCACCTTGAAAGTGGTGGGCTCGTCGCGCGAGTTCATCTCCGCAGCGTTTGCTGGGGTGACGGGCTGAGTCGCAGCAGGCTGAACAGCGGGGGGCGCCGAAGCCGAGGTTGCCGCCGCCGGGGCTTGTTGGCTTGCCGATTGTGCCCGAGCAACTCCGCGGCAGCAGAGAATGCCTCCGCCAAGCAGTACCAACGAGGCAAGCGCCTTCACAGCCAAGGCAATACTTTTTCCGCACCTGCGGGGGCTGCTGGGTTGCGGACGAATCTGAGACGAAATCGACATGCGCCCCCAAGGAAGGCGGTTGAGAAAGTAAATAAGCCTGCAAGCCGGGCGGGGACCCGCTTCTGTGCTGCTGCAGCGTATCCTACACTCTTAATCTCCGCAGGGCCAGACGAATACCCTGATGGTCAGATGACAATCAGACGCGCAGGATCATCACTTCGGTGGCCTTAATTAGGGCGGCGGCAGTCTGCCCCGGTTTCAGATGCATTTCTCGCGCAGAACCGGCAGTAATAATCGACGTGATTTGCTGGCCGCCGATCGAAATCCTGACTTCCGCCATCAGACCGCTAATCCGAACGGAATCGATTCGTCCCACGAGCTGATTCCGCCCGCTGACGCGGCGTACTACCTGTTCGCGTTCCTTCTCGGTTCGGCCTCGCGTCCTGAAAAGCAGCCGGTCCAGTTCACTTTGCGGGATGCGGTGATGTCCCCCAACCGTCTGCACGCTGCGAATCTTCTTCCTGTAAATCCACTGTTTGATGGTGGGGAAACTGATGCCCAGCTGTAACGCCGCGTCACGGAGCTTCAGCAATTCGTCATTCTTGCGCTCGGATTGACCGTCCCTCGGCATTGGAACGAAATGCTACAGTCAACACTAAGCTGCGGTCAACCTGCCGAGTTCATGGTCCGATGCCGTAAACCGCCCTTCACTGTTGATATCTGTATCGTCTTGGACAACCGAACCGTACGTGATATACACTTTCCGGTTCTCGGACTCAATCGCCGCTCTTGGAGGATCTCTTGCGCAACGTTGCTCTGTTTCTCGCCGCAATCATTTTCTGTCTTTCTGCGTTCCCGGCGTGGGCGCAGACGGGAGCGAGCCTCTCCGGCGTGGTGACGGACCAAAGCGGCGCAGCCCTTCACGATGTCGCGGTGACCATCAGGAACGTCGACACAGGTGCAACGCGCACGATCGAAACCGACCGCGGGGGGCACTATCAGGCGTCCGGCCTGCGTCCGGGGACCTTCGAGATTCGAGCCGCAAGCCCAGGGTTCGCCGATGAAGCACGCATGGGAATCAACTTGGCGGTTGGCCAGGAGGCCACGGTCGACATCAAAATGCAGCTGAAGACCCCCGACGCCTGCACGAGCGGCCACGAGTTCGCCACCACCGATTGCGCTCTGACCTGGCACGGCATCACGCTCTACGGTGCGTACGACGTCGGCGTCGGTTGGGTCAGCCACGGGTTACCGGAAAACGGCTATAACTATGAAGGCGCCTCTCTGGTGAACCGAAACGGCTTTCAACATCGATTCCTGGTCGCACCGAACAACCTGCAGCAGACCGGTCTTGGCATCAGGGGCAAGGAAGAGTTTCTGCCGGGCTGGTCCCTGGTATTCAACGCTTCCACGGGCATCAATCCGCAGTCCGGACTGCTCGCCAACGCATCAAAGACTGACATCATTAACAACGGCCTTCCCAGGGGCAGCTATTCCTACGCCATCGATGGCGCGCGCGCGGGCCAACCCTTCAATGACGAAATCTATGCCGGTATATCGTCCACGCATTTCGGCACGCTGACCTTCGGTCGTCAGCGCTCTCTCGGTACCGATGCGATGCTGCTTTACGACCCGGCCGGCGGCAGCTATGCTTTTTCCTACATCGGGTACAACGGGACGATGGCCGGCGGCGGCGACACCGAAAACAGCCGTTGGGATGACGCCGTGAAGTATCGCATCACTGTTGGCCCCGTCCATTTCGGAGCGATGTATAAATTCGCCGACGGTTCTGCGGGCTGCTACTCGGCCGCAGCAGCTTCGGGCTCGACATGGAGCGCCACCACTTGTACGCCGGAATCGGCGCATAACAACGCCTATGGATTCGATCTCGGCGCGAACTTCGGCAAGTTCTCCGCCGACATTGTCCCCCAACATTACAACCAGGCGATCAGCGTATTGAACCCTTTGCTTGGGCCCCAGAGTTTGGCGGCGCCATATCAGTCGACCACTGACAGCATCGATACAACCCAAATTACCGGAACTAATTTGATCGACCCGAACGACACCGTATATGGCATCGTGACCGACAACTACGGAATTATCGTCGCTGCCAAGTATGCGTGGGACCGGTTCAAGTTCTTTGCCGGCTACGAATACATCTGGCAGAACAATCCGAAGAACCCGCTGGGCGTTGGGGCTTCGGACCAGGGCGGTTACAGCATGAGCGGCGTCGAAGACAACAATCTGGATACTGAAAAGTTGGTGAACATCTGGTGGACGGGCATGAAGTACGCCTACCGCAGCAAAACCGACTTCACATTCTCCTGGTATCAACAGCGGCAAAACGACTTCCGTCTTCCGCCGACCTGCTCGGTCGCAGACGGTTTCCGGGCTTCCTGCGCGGGCACCCTGAATGAGGGGTCGCTCTATGTGGATCATCACTTCACCAAGCGTTTCGACGGTTTTGCCGGAATTGCGTATTCCTGGGTGAGCGGCGGTCTGGGCATCGCCATTCCTCATGGCCCTGGCGTGCCCTATAACTCCAACAACAACTTTGCTCCGACAATCGGCGGTCGTTTCAGCTTCTGAGCGTTTCCGAGCCGGTCGTCCGAGCCAGGCGTTCGCGACGGGTACAGTCGACAGCGCAACCAGGGCTGCGGTTCATCAAAACCTCGCGGCGGGGTCGAAATGGCCACAACTTCCCTCTACCCAACCAACCTCATTCTTATACTGTCGATCCGCTCCCGTTCGGAAGTCGGCTGGTCTGGGGCGGCCGCACACGGAGGGTCCCCGGCGAAGATGGGAAGGCTCGCCACGGAAGACTTGTGATTCGGCGGGGAGTGGCCACGCCCTCAGAGATAGTTAGAAAAAAATGGCCCTAGTGAGGTTGAACAGCGCCGGGGGAATAGCGGATCATACGATTGTGGGTCTACAGCTGCGACCTGACTTGGGAAAGAGGTAGCCCCGATGACAACTGATTCGAATACGACACCCCCTGCGGGACCTGAGCCTTCGTTCGGAATTGGAAAGTTACTGTTCGCGGTCTTTTTAGCAGTCCTCTTCCTTCTGCTTGGCCACAGCATGGTCCAACATCGCTTCTTTCAAGGCGGCCGCGTCCACAGGAACGGTTCCGTCGGACAATAGCAAGCGCGGACCAGATATTGGCCGCGGTTCCGAATACTTCTAATCCCAGGCAGCTCGGCGAACTTCCTCGAAGTAAAGGTCGAATCCTCTCCCCATCTGCCACGCTGCATACCCGCAGCGATATCTGCATTTTCGTCCCTGTCTCCTATCCCGCCGTTCATCAGAAATTTACCAGTTTGTAACCGTCCTGTAACACGGCGCCGATAGAACCAGAACATCTATTCCAACGGGTATCGAGCCGGCGTTAAGCGGAATTGTGTTCGTCATCCGAAGGTGAACGAGGTCCTCAAACAAGTACCACACGAAGGCAAGCAACGAGCTGGATCCTGCAACTGCATTTAGGCGATGCAAGTCGAGTCGACAAATTAAGGAGAGTCTGATGAAATTCGCGTGCACGTCATGCGTGATTCTGTTTCTGGCGACGTCGCTGATGGCGCAAACTGAGGCGACGTCCAAACCCAAGAAAACCAAGGCTGCCGCCGTGACCGCGGCAGATGTGCAGGCATTGAAGGATGCCATTGCCGCACAGCAGGCCGCCCTGGCGCGGCAGGAGCAACAGATCCGGGAACTGCAGGAGGAACTGCACGGCAAGGATCAAGCCGTGCAGCAGGCCCAGACTGCGGCAGCCGATGCTTCCGGAAAAGCTGACGCAGCCCAGGCGCAGGCAGCCCAGCAACAACAAGCTTTCATGGAAGTGAAGAGCGACGTTGCCGATCTCAAGACCAACGTCACCAATACCGCGCTCACCCTCCAAGAAACGCAGAAGACCGTGAATACCGCGCAAGACAGCCCCCTGGCACTGCGCTATAAGGGGATCACCATCACTCCCGGCGGATTCCTGGCGGCTGAATTTGTGCGTCGGTCGCGGGCGCTCGCGTCCGACGTCAACACCCCGTTCAATTCCGTGACCATGCCCGGCGCTTCGCAAAGCAACATGTCGGAGTTCTTCGGCTCCGGTCGGCAGTCGCGTATTTCTATGCTGGCCGAGGGCAAGATCAGGGACGCCAAGCTGTCCGGCTACTTCGAAGCTGACTTCTTGTCGGCCGCCATCAGTTCAAACAACAACCAGAGCAACAGCTACTCTCTGCGGCAGCGGCAGGCGTGGGGTCAGGTTGCCTTCGACAACGGTTGGAGTCTCACGGGCGGCCAGATGTGGAGCCTGTTGACGGAGACAAAACACGGCATGGACAACCGCAGCGAAGCTTTACCCATGACCATCGATGCGCAGTATACCGTCGGCTTCAGTTGGGCGCGACAGTACGGACTGCGCCTGGTGAAGAACTTCAACAACAAGGTATGGTTCGGGATGTCGATGGAAAATGCCCAGGCCACGATCACCTCGCACAACAACGCCGCCAATTTCCTGGTAGGCTCGGCCGGCGCCGGCGGCGGCCTCTACAACGGTGGGATCACCACTTGCAGCACCAGCGGCAGCGGCGTCACCACCTGTACTCCAGCCGCCAGCTATTCCTTCAACCCCTCCCCGGATTTCATTGCGAAGCTGGCCTTTGAGCCGGGCTTTGGACACTACGAAGTCTTCGGCGTATTCAGCAGCTTCCGGGACCGCGTGTTTCCCTGCGAAGACTACCCCGCCGGGGCGGCCTGCGGAGGGGGGACGGCAGTGGCTCCCAATACGGTGGGGTCTTTCAACTCCACGAAGAACGGCGGGGGCTTCGGAGCCAATGCCCGCTGGTCGTTCGCTGGCAAGCACATCGACTTTGGATTGCATGGCTTCGGCGGCAGCGGAGAAGGCCGCTACGGCACCGGCGGTCTTCCCGATGCATCGGTTAAGGCCGACGGATCGCTGTATCTGGTCAAGAGCCTCCAGGGTCTGACAACGTTGGAGTGGCACGGACCGAAACTGGATATTTATCTGAACGGCGGCGCGGAGTATGCCGGCCGGGCAGCGACTCTGGATCCGGTGACGCTCAAGTATGTGGGTTACGGGTCGCCGTTCTTCAGCAATGCCGGTTGCTACACCGAGACCGGTCCCGCGAACGGAGCCGGATTCCTCCCCGGTGGCTTGTCGAATTGCACCGCGGACACCCGCGCCCTGCTCGAAGGCACCGTAGGTTTGTGGTTCAAGCCTTACGACGGCTCGAGGGACAAGGTGAACCGTGGCCGCATCCAGTGGGGACCGCAGTTCTCCTACGTCAGCCGCTACGCGTGGTCAGGAGCAGCTCCGGCGGGCATCAGCAATTCGCCCCACGGGCTGGACTTCATGATCTTCACCTCGTTCCGCTACTACCTCCCGTAGTCAGCTGGCTCGACCAAGAAGCGAAGCCGCATCCCAGGATGCGGCTTTCGCTTTGAGCCACGCTTTGAGCCACCAAGAACGCCTGCTCCGAGACGGGGCGATCATAGGAACACCGCCGGGCCCGGAAAAGGAGAGTAGCCAAAACCGGGCCGGCGGCGATTCTGAAGGGAAGGCGCCCCTCAGAAAGTTGAGAATTGTTGAAGCCTGCGTGGTCCCGCGTCGAACTCTGGCGCGGGACCATTTTCGGTTTACGGCAGGTAGTAGCGGAACGAGGTGAATACCATCGAGTCCAGGCCGTGCGGCTCCCCGCCCGTCCCCGACCAGGTGTCCCGCGTCACGTAGGAGTACTGCGTACCGAACCGGAACCGGCCCTTGGGCCCGTTGTAGAAGGTGTACCAGAAGCCGGTCGTACCCTCCGCGATCGCCCGCGTGTCACCGGTGCATTTTCCGAGGGCTCCCGGAGCAAAGCCGGAGTTTGATGTAGGGACGGTTTCCGTGTAGCAACCAGTGTTGTTGAACGTGGGCGCTCCGTAGCCGACGGTCACGGGCGATGACGCTACTGACCACACTCCCGTCGTCGCATTCTGGGATACGAAATAAGGATCTACGCCATACGTCCGGTCGGCGTACTCCCCACCCGCATAGGCATAGAGATCGAGCTTCTTGCCGTGCCACTCGAGCGTGGCCAGACCCTGGGAGCCCTTGATCAGATGAACCGTTCCGTTGCCATTAATCGTAAGATCGGAAAGCTGTGCCGCTCCATAACGGCCCACTCCACTGCCGCCAAAGGCATGCAAGCCGAAAACAATGTGCTTGTTAGCCAGCGTCCAGCGCGCGTTGGCGCCGACACCGCCGCCTTCCTTCGAAACGTTATAGGCACCGATCACGCTGGGCGCGGTCAGACCGCTAGGGCAGCCGGGGCGATCGAAATCGTAGCAAGGGAATACACGGTCGGCGAACCGGTCTACTAAGCCGTAGACTTCGTAGTGCCCGAAGCCGGGATCGAAAGCGATCTTGGCGATGAGATCGGGCGAAGGATTGGCCGTGTAGTTGGCGGTCGTGTTATACGAGTTGCTGGCTCCTGCTTCGCCAAGCAGGAAATTAGCCGCGTTATTGTGCGTGGTGAGCGTGCCTTGCGCGTTCTCCACGGCGAATGCGACCGCCACCTTATCGCCGAAGTCCTTGGTCAGGCGAATCCCGTACTGGCGCGCAAACGTAAAGCCGACGTTGTATCCCGGATCGATGGTCGTGGGCCGGGCATCGTTCACTCGGCCGATGTCGTCGCTGGGCGCGATGCCCGCCTTGCCCTCGGTCACCAGGCTCCACATCTGGCCGCCCAGAAATTTCCAGCCATTGTCAAACTTGGCCTGGGCCCACGCCTGGCGGAGACGGAGAGTATAGCTGTTGGTCTGCGTAGCCGTGGAGGTAACACCGGCGGAAAGGAAGTCAGCCGATATGTAGCTCGAAAGCTCCACATTCTTCAAACGGCCCGTGACAAAGAGCGTAGGCCGCGATTGGCGGGCGGTGCCGAAGAACTCCGGCAGATTGCTCTGCGAAGCGCCGGGCAGGGTGAGCGAATTGAACGGGGTCGTAATATCAGCGCCTAACTCACGCGAACGCCGGATAAATTCGGCGGCTACGAAGCCGGTGGTCGAAATGCTGATTCCCTTGTAGTGAAGCGACAGCGGATTCGAAAATGTCTCGTCAATGGTCTTCTGCGTCTGCTGCAGAGCAAGCGCCCCGGTGTTGACGGTAGTCCTGATGTCGGCGACCTCGCTCTTCACTTCACTCACGGCGGTCACGGCCTGAGTGACCACCTGTTGCTGCTGCGCTGCCTGAGCCTGCGCGGCATCGGCCTTCCCCGAGGCGTCCGCTGCCGCGGTTTCTGCTTGTTGCACCGCTTGATCCTTGCGATGCAGTTCCTCGCGCAGTTCCCGGATCTGCTGCTGCTGCGCTGCCAGGGCGTCCTTCAACTCCTGGATGTCCGCCGCGGTCACGGCCTGGGCTGGTTGCGTTGCTGCAGGTTTATGCTTTTTCTTTGGAGGTGGTGCGGTTGACTCCGAAGTTTGTGCCCGGGCGCCGGCTGCAAGTGCCGCCAGCGTCAGGACCAAGATAAGCAGCTGCTTGATCGATTTCATAAAATCCAAATCCTCTCCTTTTGCAGTTTTGGCCAAATAACAAATCGCAGAAGCGCCACAGAAACCCTTCGCCATTGAAGGAACCTGGTCCGCCCTCTTCAATTTTTCGCCACGGTCTCGTGAACCCCGTTTTTGTTCCCTGGCAATGTACTCGACTAACATAATTAGCTTACTTATATTGGTGAAAAAACTTATCCGCGGTTCTCACTCCAGAGGATGCTAGGTCGCGGAAACCCGGGAAACATCAGGGTCAGATTGCCGGAATCAGACCCCTCCCTTGCGGCAAGTGTGCCGGGGGCAAGTAGATTCGAGCATCATGTTGCTGCTTGCGAGATTTTCATGGTCCCGGCTTATGCAATAAAGTCTATTGTATTAATCGACTTTTGTGACGTTGTCAAGACGGCACGTGCTGTTCCATCCCCGCCGCCGAAACAACTCCTGCTAAACCTCGTGTTTTAGGCACCTTACGTGAATCGACGCCAGTTTGCTGTACAACGAGGTGTGCAGCGGCTTGCAGTTTGAGGAACCAACCATGCGCAGGCGCAGAATCCGCTTCTTGCCCCGAGACTGGTTTCACGGAAACTTTTTGTGCGACCAGCGAGAATAGGCTGAGGAGGACAGTCTGGAAGCGACACAGCGACAGTTGATCCGACAGTTCCGTTTCGAACGTCGTCACCGGTTGTTAAAAATAGCCTATCGGTGCAAGACCGCGTGCACCAAGGCTAAAAGAGAAGCCTTCGAAAACGGCTTCGAGAGAAGAACTGCATCGGGGGCCACGGATAGCTGCTTCGCGAGTTCATCGCCACCATATCCCGAGGCGAATATGACTTTCAGGTGAGGCATGGAAGTCTTCAGGCGTTGTGACAACGCCACCCCGCTCATATGCGGCATGATGACATCGGTCAAAAGCAGGTGAATAGCCTCAGAGTGGGTGTCAGCAAGTTGAATAGCCTTGGTTGCGCTGTCCGCTTCAACCACCGTATAGCCTGCTGACTGTAGAATGGACGCCGTGATTTCTCGGAGGGCAGCCTCATCTTCTACAAGCAAAATGGTTTCGTTTCCACCCATCGACTCCGTGTGAACAGGTAGAGTCACGAAATCGACCTGTCCTTGCACCCTAGGAAAATAGAGCTTAAGCGTAGTACCCCGCCCGAGTTCGCTACTGACCGAAATGTACCCACCACTCTGCTTAACAATTCCGTAGACGCTTGCAAGTCCTAGTCCCGTGCCTTTGCCCAGTGGTTTGGTCGTGAAGAATGGTTCAAAAACATGAGCCTTGGTCAGTTCGTCCATTCCGCAGCCCGTGTCCCGCACTGCCAACATCACGTAGTCTCCGACGATGACGGGCTCTTGCCCCAGGCAATATTTGTCGTTGAGCGTGATGCTATCTGTCGCGATGGTTATTTCGCCCCCATCCGGCATTGCGTCTCGTGCGTTGACCACGAGATTCATCAAGACCTGTTCGATTTGCCCGGCATCTGCCTTGATTAATCCAACGGGAACCGAGGTCTGGTAGGACAAGATGATGTCTTCTCTAACCACTCGACTCAGCAACTTGTTTGCCTCGTGAATGACAGCGTTGAGGTCCAGCACCTTAAGGAACACAACCTGTTGACGGCTGAAGACTAAGAGTTGGCGGGTGAGATGAGCACCGCGTGCGGCTGCCAGTTTGATCTGGGCTAGATGTTTGGCTATTTTCGTTTTCGGATCGAGCGTTTCTAACGACAACTCGCTGTACCCCATGATCACACCAAGAAGATTATTGAAGTCATGAGCAACCCCGCCTGCGAGACGCCCTACGGCTTCCATCTTCTTTGACTGCTCGGACTGCGCTTGCAGCAGTCTCATTTCGGTCGTGTCTTCGGTGACCGCGAGCACGCAAGGTTGTCCTAGCAGCTCAATTTGCTCGGCCGACACTCTGGCTTCCAGCACGACACCCGTGCTCGCTCGAATTCGTGCAGGCAGCCCTATGACTCTGCCCTGTTCGCTCAACCGATTCATCATCGTGATGCGATCTTGTGGCTCGACCCAAATCGCCAATTCAGCCATGGTGTGACCCACGACCGAGTCCCGCTCGCCTCCCACCAAAGTAAGAAAGGAGTCATTCACGTCCAGGTAACGGCCATCTGCGTTGGTGGAGATGGTCATCGGCAGGGGGTTAGAGCAGAATGCCTTGCTGAATCGTTCTTCCGACTGGCGCAGCATCTCCTCATTTCTGCGACGTTCAAGAACCTCCGCCTCCAATCCGTCTTTTGCACGACTGATTTGTGCTGTGCGATCGAGCACCATCTTCTCGGATGCACGATACGATTCTTTCAGCGCATCCTGTGCTGCATCGCGTTCTATTAGAGTGGCTTCCAAGAGCACTCTCCGAGCTTCGGATGTTCGCGCTCTTCGAAGCAATGACAAAACGTCAGGAACCACGAATGGAAGCATCACTGCGGTTGCAATCGATGACAGCGCGGTGACGACCTTGATCGCTGCTGACAACACATAGACAGGTATCCAAACGGTGATGGCCTCGATGAGATGCGAGCTGCCGCAGGCAATTATGAACACTGCAAAAGCGAGGAAGAGTCCATGAAAAGGCAGCTCGCTTCGACCCCGATAGATAAGGTAAGCCAGCGTGGCAGAGATCGACACATAGGCAAGCCCGATCAGAGTGTCTGCGACCGCATGCGTCCATGCCAGCGAAGTGCTGCCCAGATAGCAATAAAGGTGGGGCATGTACGCCGACGAGAGAATGCCATGCCCCAACTTGGGCCAGGCAATAAACAATGCGGCTGCGGCTGACAGGAATGCGATCGAAACCTGCACTAACCGTTTAGAGATAGATAGCGAGCCCTGAAGATCGGGATGCTGGCCCGATGTAGACATTGATGCCCCCGTTTCGCCCAGCAGACTCCGGAAGGCGCTGCCTGCTCTTCCATTCACCAGTCTGCCGCTTTAACCGGTGCCCTAATCGTGAAGCACCACATTGAGTAGTGAACTGTGAACTGCAAGCTCATCGTTGTAGCGAACGAAGCCCAACTTTCTGAACCTGTTCATGAAAAAGCCAACCCGCGCCCGAGTTGTGCGTACCATCTCCGCCAGAGTTTCGTGACTGATTGTGGGGATCGCAACTTCTTGTTTTCCCTCCTTGCCGAAGTGAGCAAGCAGGAGAAGAACGCGAGCCAGTCGTTTCTCGCTGGAATTGAAAAGCTGGTCCACCAAGTCTTCCTCGTACCGGATATTCCGCGTCAGCAGATTTGCCACGAACCTATCGGAGAACGCACTTTCGCGGCGGATGACATCCATCCTGGATTTCTTATCGATTCGCATTACCGTGCAATCGGCGAATGCGGTTGCGGAGCACATGAGGAGAAGCTGTCTTGTGAGGCAGCCTTCTCCGAAGAAATCGCCATCGTTCAGAATGCCTATCGTGGCTTCCTTACCGCTCTTCGACACAACGGTGAGTTTTACCTTTCCTTCCTGAATATAAAAAACAGCATCGGCCGAATCGCCCTGAACAAAGATCATCCGTTTCGGGGGAAAGGCTGCGGTCGTTCGACCGCCGTCGATGGTCGAAAGGAAGGTTTGGGGATCGAACTTGCGCCGTTTCTTGTCCGCGGCCACGGGTGTCATGGTTGGCTCCCCTTCCATGCTTAAGCACGCCCAAGAACCCCAGTGTTCGGTAGAGCTCCATGCTATTGGAGGTTCGCCTCGTCGGCGAGAATATTTTGTTCGGTAGTCGAAGATGGGAAGAAGTCGCTTGGGGGGTTTCAACGCCCGCTATTGCACCGCTCTGCACTGGGCACATTCTCTATCGTTGCTCTGCGGCGGAATTTGCGGTATTGACGGCATTGGGAAACGATTGCATAGCCCGTCGTTGCCCGGCGGGGGCAAGGCATATCCTTGGAGACACGCCGCATGAATCCAGAACACTTCGATGAGGCGAGGGAAATGACGACGGAGACGAAGTCTACTCGGGGTGAGCATGATTTGCGGCTAGATGAGCGACTTTGGGTAAGATGGCCGATCATTTCTTGGGCACTGGAAGGGCGAACGAACTCGGCGTGAAAACCGTTCGAGGGCGAGAACGCGGAGACCTCAACTTTGGCCAGGCGTGTTGGGAAGAAACGCGACTTCGCAGAACTCCTCGTCGCGGGGTAAGAGAAGGGCGTGATCGATGGCTTGAAGCAAAATGTCGAGGTCTTCCAAGTTCGATTTCTGCAGATAGCTAATCGCGCCGTCTCTCCTCACTCTCAACTCATTACTCATGGGCAGACCGCTAAGGGCAATTACCGGAATTGCCTTAGTCACGCGATCTGCTTTCAAGGCGCGAAGTACCTCTACCCCGCCAAGTTTCGGCAAAAGCATATCGAGCAGGATGACATCTGGCCGCGTGCTGTGCGCGAGAAGCAAACCCTCCTCGCCATCGCTGGCCAGTTCAACTCGATACCCGGAAGAACTGAGTACCTTCTTGAATGCGATTTGGAGGTGACGGTTATCGTCAACCAGAAGAATCGTCAGCATATGAGTATATTTCCTCGTCTAATAGACAGTCTGTGTTGGTCTCGTGACTTTGCTTACTCGTCGAAGCGTAACTCACCGCGGGAGTGATCCAGCGCCTTCCGAATCGCAAAAAGGAGGGTGCTGTCGTCCACCGGCTTTTGAAAGAAGGCCGTCGCACCCGCTTGCAGAGCTCGGTCGCGATTACCAGCTAATTCGCGGCCGGTCAGCACAATAACCGGAGTACTCGCTAGCCGGTCGTTCCGCTGCAGTCGCTCCATCACAACGAATCCATCTCCCGCGGGCAGTCCCAGATCGAGAAGTACCAGGTCGGGCCTTTCTGTAACCAGAGCGGCGGTGGCTGAAATTGCGTCCTCTGCAAACAATACTTCGTAGCCGTTCGCTCGCAGACGGACGCTCAATCCTTTTCTAATCGTGGGGTTGTCGTCGACAACCAATATCTTTGTCTTGTCCATTAGGTCTCCAGTTTAGGAATGTGTTCGAGTTTGTTCGTACTTTCTTCGGGCGCGCCCGGAACTCCGTCGAGCGCCCCGTCTAGTACACGGCGAATGTTTGAAGCATTCTCCAGCATGATGCCGACATATTCGCGTTGTTCGCCCGACAATTCACCCGCTAGCCCATCGACCAGGATGTTTCCGAATTGATGGATACAAGCCAGCGCATTCCGCAATTCGTGCGACAAATAGGTGGAAAGGTTCGAACTTGGCTGCACGGGTCTCGTCATAGCGCTCCCTGATCACGCAGAGTAGGTTTCTTCGTGCCCGCGGGTTCTCCGAGAGCTTGCCGTATGACAGTCAGGAGTTGGTTCTCATCCACCGTCTTCCGGAGAAAGGCCTTCGCTCCTGCGTCGAACGCGCGCTTCTGGTTTCCCGGGCCGTCGCCAGCCGAGACCACAGTCACGGGGATGATTGCGAGTGAGGGAATTATTCTGAGTCTTTCCGTCACCATAAAACCGCCGCCAGCCGGCAGCCCGAGATCGGGGAAAATCAGACCCGGCATGCCTCTCCGTGCCTCAGCCACGCCGGAGAACGTATCCGCTGCAAGACACGTATCGTATTGGTCAGCGTTGTGACCCACGTGCATCCCGTGCAGCACGTCCGGATCATCATCAACGATTAGAATCTTCTTGTTAGCCACTTATGACCATCCTTGATGCGATTTCCATGTTGATAAGTTCCTGAATTCCAGCCGCCACGTTCTCCAGATATTCCTCTGTAGATTCGTTCGAGTCTCGCATGGTGTGCGGAACCGAGCGGTAGGAGGTCGACAGTGTCAAGCCCGCCCGTTCGACATGTTCCTGCAATTGTTCCTGTATCCTCTTTGTAATGGCGTCGCCGCCGATCGAATCCGTGATCGCCACAATAAAGAAGAGCTCTGCCGCTTCGGAGACCCCCATCTTAGGAAGAAGAACGTCCAGATGCGAGTGCAAACAGCGCTGCAGAACTTCGCGAACTCCATGAGACTGTTCCGCGCGAACATCATTCGAAAGCCAGCCGCTTTGTGAGCCTAACTCTGTAACCACAAGTGTGACAGGCCGATCCCCACGGACCTCCTTACGGAATGCCATAGCAATCAGGCTGGGCAAAGAGAAAATCGGCAAAGTGACGGAAAAGACAGAGCCATTTCCCAGGGTGCTCTTTGCCCAGATCTGTCCCCCCTGTCTCGTGACCAAGTCCTTACAGATGTATAACCCCAAGCCAAGGCCTTTGCGACCTTCCAAGGAAGGATCGGATGTCTGAAAGAGGCGTTCAAAAATCCGCTCGGTCATATCCGGGCTGATGCCGCATCCCGAGTCTGAGACCTCCAGAACGAGCAGACTTGGATTTTCGTCGGACACGCGTGCGTGAACCTTCACCGCGCCATTCGCCGGAGTAAACTTTATGGCGTTGTCAACCAGAATGATCAGAATCTGTCGAATTCGCGTTGGGTCAGCACACATTGATGGCAATCGGCAGGCGATATCAGAGGAAAGTGTGATTCCTTTGGCAGTGGCGGCTCCCTGGAGAGTGTCGACGGCATACGCGATTGCATCGGAAATAGACGCGCATTGGGGTTCTATCATCAATTTGCCCGCCTGCACGCGAGTGACTTCCAGCAGGTCACTAATCATCGATTGAAGTTGTTTGACATTGCTGAGAACAATCCCCATGTACTCGTGTTGTTCGGGCTTCAGTTCGCCAGCGAGCCCGTCCAGGAGAATGGTCACAAACTGACGGATCGCACTGAGTGGCGAGCGAAGTTCGTGCGACACGTGTGAGAGAAACTCATCCTTAAACTGTATCTGCTGGATCCGGATGAGATCAGTCTCGATCTGCATGCGGTGGCGTTCAATCGCATGGCGAAGAGCCCGGGGAAGCGCCCGGTTTTCGATCTGGCCTTTGATCAGATAATCTTGCGCGCCTTCCTTCATGGCCTCAGCGGCCAGTGCCTCGTCATCCAAACCCGTTAGTACGATCATCGGGACCCCCGGCGCTGCTGCATGCGCTCGCCGAACAGTGTCGAGCCCGTGCCCATCGGGCAGTCCCATGTCCAACAGGACAATGTCCACTCCACCCTTCGCAAGATGTCGCTCGGCTTCGCCCATGCGCAAGCAATGCGTCAGTTCGAAACTGTCGGACCGTTCCTTACTGAACATCTCTCGAAGCAGACGAACATCTCCCGCGTTGTCCTCAACCAGAAGAACCTGCAGCGTCTTTTCGCTCACGAGCCCGCTTTGTGCGGCAGCTTGACCACCGACAGCCAGAAATTGTCGATGCTCTTCACGACTGTGAGGAATCCTTCGAGGCCCACCGGCTTGGTGATGTAACAGTTGGCATGGAGCTGATAACTCTTCAGGATATCCCCCTCCGACGAAGAGGTGGTCAGGATGACTACAGGAATGCTTTTCAGTGTTGAACTTTCCTTGATTTCTTGTAGAACCTCCCGGCCGTCTTTCTTGGGCAGATTCAGGTCGAGCAAGACCAGATCCGGGCGTGGAGCATTGGCGTGCTCGCCCTCGCGGTTCAGGAAAGCCATTGCTCTTGCCCCGTCAGACGCTACGTGCAGGTTGATGTGCACCTTGGCGTCCTTGAACGCTTCCCGCGTGAGCCGGACATCGCCGGGACTATCTTCCACCAACAGAACTTCAATCGGTGCCGCATCGGTTCCAATCGATTCCATTATTTCCCCTCCATCTCGGGCAGGGCAAAGTAGAAGGTTGAGCCCTTTTCCGGTTGCGACTCGACCCAGATCCTGCCGCCCATTCGCTCCACAATTCTCTTGCAAACGGCCAATCCAATTCCCGTCCCCTCGAATTCCTCCCGCCCGTGCAGGCGCTGGAAAAGGATGAAGATTCTTTCAAAGTATTGCGGATCAATTCCCAGGCCATTGTCGCGCACCGAAAAGGTCCATCCGTTGCCGTCGTCTCTCGCAGCCGAGACATGTACGCGCGGGTCTTCGGCACGACGGTACTTGATCGCGTTCCCGACGAGATTCTGAAATACCTGCGTCAACTGCGCTTCATCTGTCGTGACGGCGGGCAGCGCATCGTGGGTTACAACCGCACCGCTCTGCTTGATTGCTGCTCGCAAGTTTATAAGCGCTTTTTGCAGCGCGTTCTCGCTGGGAACCTCGCGGAGTTTCCTCTCATTTGTTCCTGCACGAGAATAGGCCAGCAGATCCTGGATCAACCCCTGCATGCGGTTGCACCCGTCTACCGCGAAGGAGATGAACTCATCGGCATCGGAGTCGAGGCGCCCCTCGTAGCGCTTGGCCAGCAGTTGCGTGTAACTGGACACCATCCGCAACGGCTCCTGAAGATCGTGGGATGAGACGTAGGCAAATTGCTGCAGATCGTCGTTGGAGCGCTTCAGCTCTTCCACCGTCTTCGCAAGATGCTCGTCGGATTCCTTGCGTTCAGTGATGTCGCGGATCGCCGCCGTCACCAGCATTCCTTCGGCGCTTTCGAGCGGACTCAGCATGATCTCGATGGGAAACTCGCTGCCGTCCTTGCGACGCCCGATAAGCTCAATCCCGGTCCCGATCTGTTGTGCCAGCGCCTCGGCCGCGCTTCGTGTACCGTCAGCAATGATTCGTTCCGCGAAGCCTTCGGGAATGATGTTCTTCACCTTCTGCCCGACCAGTTCGTCCCGGCTGTATCCAAACTCTTTTTCCGCCCGAACATTCAGCAGAACGATTTCTCCGGCC